>Ga0129336_10000040_pt1 | contig 53606 bp, 51 predicted proteins | sample CPB6_02_DNA_FD_96878 | JGI IMG/M metagenome (GOLD analysis project Ga0129336, IMG submission 96878) | Freshwater to marine salinity gradient microbial communities from Chesapeake Bay, USA - CPBay_Sum_0.6_0.2_DNA | ecosystem: Environmental > Aquatic > Marine > Coastal | place: USA: Chesapeake...
GTGTTTATGCTAGACGAATTGATCCCAACTGCGTTGAGCAGGATAGACGGGCCTTCGTCAAAAGCAGTAGAAGCAATTGACGAGTATTGCTGGATCGACGAATAATAATTCTTTGAATATACAGTCATGTCTATCTTCCGATTTTTCCGACTATTTGTTGGACCAGCAGAGTGTCTCTAATTCTACTTCTTGTCGAATCTCCCAAGTATATCTCGTTGGAGTAGTATTCTAGCTTGTGTCTCTCCAATATGTGAGATTCTATTACGAAATTTGTACCCTTAAATCTGGTTTTACGAGGAACCAATTGCTCTATAAAGGTGCTTATCGACGTATCGAACCACTTATAAAACTCAAAGAAACTTCTAAAGTTTAGTTTTTCAGACAACCTATTGAAATATACATTTCTTAGTTTTTCTAAGTCTGGATAATCGGGCGAAAAAGCCAACGTTGGATCGCCAATCGCGTTGGCCAACTCATCGAATGTCGCGAACATATTAACGATGTCTTTGTTCAAGGAATCGATCAAAGAAAACTCGATGGATAATCGGGCATCGTCGAGAGGAATTTCGTCAGCGGGATATTCTGTAACTGGACCCGACACCGCCCATGGAGCATCGGCAAGATATTGATCATCCATGAAACCTCTTATCCTTATCTTTTCGCTAGCGACATATTCGTCGTAATATGGTGACAAATAACTTCTGTCAAAAAGCTCGCCAAACGAAGCTGTGGCTAAAGGCGTATATCCCGAACCCACTATATGGATATCGTTTTCGCTGAAATCTAAGAACAATATTTCTCCTGAAGAATTAGCTATTTTTTGCGACTGTTTTTCTATCGCGCTCATTCTTAGTTTAGCAAAAGATCCAGACTTATTAGTAACATAGTTGAAGTTGGTCAATGGTGTTTCCACACCTTGTGACTTATAATTTCTAACGTGATCTCTCCATTCTTTTTCGGTCAATGCCTTCGACCAAAATCTCACATAGCCGACCTTACCATCAAAATCAACTGTTCTGGCGATATCAGGAGCGTCTATAGTATTATTCAAAAAATAGTATCCCATTACACCTTCAGGTATATTTTGGTCATCTCCAATCGCCAACCATGAGCCCGACGCGTTGTATGCGCTGTTAGATAGTCTTAGGTAATTTATGTTAAATCCACCAGAGACTGTTTCTGCCAAAAACGATGAAGTAACGTAATATTCATCAATGTCGCCCGAGTTTTGAGATGCAGCTCTTAAGAAATAAGACGAAGAAACGACACTATCGATTTCATCGGCTCGTTGACAACCGAACGAAACGCTCCATTTTTCACCATTGAATATGTCGGCATCTGGCAGACTTAGTGCTAGAAGCGGCGCAGAGGAATTTCCTACTCTACCATAGAGATGTAAGCCGCCTGAAGCGATTAAATTAAACAACAGTCCTGGTTGCGTCGTGGTAGCTGAACCTGTCGTATGCATTCTCGCAAGAGATTGAACGTTATATGCAGTGTTTTTTGAAAATTTGTATATTGCTTCGTACGTCCAAGAACCAGAAGTCAACAATCCATCAGAGGGATTGTTCGAAATGCCGTTAACAAAAACGCCTGTTATTTGTGGATCGCCTGGCTCGATTCTTGAACCTGACAAATAACCCGACTTTAGTAAGATAGAATCTGACACGTAGGCAAGAGAAGCGGGCTCGGTCTTTAGCTCACGAGTTGATTCGAATTGTCGTAACGATGGCCCACCGAATTCTCTAATTCTCATGCTGTTGTCTGGGTCTATGCCAATCGATCGCAAAAAAGACTTAATACTGTGCTGTGTTCCTTTGGATCGAATAATGTCAGGCATGTTTATTAAAACGCGGCGGAGAAGCGTCGCCTGGACTTCTTTTAACGAATAATCGCTTACGCCTATTTCAGAGATGTCTTCTGCTTCGACGTATTGCGATAATTTAGCGCTATTGAATAAAGGAGGTAAATAAAATCCGTAGTCTTTTATAAAGTCGTTTAAGAAATTATTGGGAACTGTCTCGTTCAAATCATAATCAACGCTTCTCAAAGTTTTAAAAGCGTCCGCGAACATTTTAATTTCATCAAAAAATTTAGCCCAAATATACAAAAAAGAAAGCATTATTTGCAAAGAGCCTAATTTACCTTGTCCTGGTACGCCTTCACCGCCATACGAATCGCCTATCGAGCCTTGTACAGCCGTGTTAGTAAATCCGTCTGCAAGTGCGCCGTCGCGGAGATAATGCCTTGGTATTAACTTTGTTATTAAATTTGGATTCTCTTGGTCATAAATGCTAGCTGACGCTAATAACTCAGTATTTAAGCTTAAAACTGATGAATTTAACGGAAATAGTGTTTTCTTAAATAGATCTATTTCGTTAATCATCGGATTTTTTAAATCTTGATCAGAAGATTGGCGCAACGATGAAGAGCCATACGCGTTATAGTTAGTTATGATTCCGTGCAAAGAATTGCCGGAACTATCTAAAACGACAGAATTTACCTGATCGTTAATATCACTCGAATACAAAGAAGATGGTTCGTTAAAACGACAATAAAGCTTTAAATCTTGCGTAGAATAAAGACCTTTCGAAGCATACATTTGTTGTTGTTTTAAACTGCGAGTCGAATGGAATATTCTTAATTCATCTAAGCTTCCGCTAAAAGTCTGCTGAGGAACTATTAACGTACCTGTTACATAAAAAGATGAACCTGAGCCAATGTAAAGACTTGATTTTTTGCTTAATTCACCAATCGACTTTTTATTCTCACTTGTTGCTATCGTTTCTGCGTCCAAGAAAAACTGTAAAAAATCAGGCCCTGATTCTCTGTTTAACGTTACACAAACGTGATTAAAGTCTCCTTTTCTTAGAAAAGCTTCGACGTGGTTGTGCACGCTTCCTGATGCGACACTAAACACTCCTTTAACTGTAGAAGTAGACGTGGATGGTTCAAGATGAAATGTGAAACCTTCTAAACCGTCGTCTGATTGCTTTTGTATGATGACCTGTCTATCGTTGACGATGTCTGGTATATACGCTTGAACTTCTAGCGTAAAAGACTTATTCTTTGGTGGGTTGATTATCGATTCGCCCGACTTATTTTTAGCTATCGAAGGAAATAACCAACCTGCTACGTCTTTTATCAGTACATAAGTGCCTTTGTCTGGAGATACTTCTGAAGATTGCGTACCAGAAAAATGTAATTGGCCACCAAAAAGAGGGAATTGATCAAGCACCCATTTTTCATAACCGCTTAATTTTTCAATGAAAGCTTCAACTTCTTTTTTGGACCCGTCGAAAGGAAATCCATTAATTATTTGATCGAACGCTATGTTAGTTTTTACTTCAGCTGAAGAAAAGAAAGTATGATTCTCAAATTTAGACCAATCTACGTTTAACTGTTGCGTTGACTTCAAACCATAATTTAAAGGATCATATTTAAAAGACGACGTGTTTAATAAATTCGAATTTTCACCAGCTAAATCAAGAAAAGTTAACTGCGCGGGCCTCGCGTCTGTTAAAGCCGCCTTCAAAAAAGAAGGAATATATGGAAGTGTGTTTTTTATTGCCATAACGCATTAAATTTTGATTATTCTAAATGGTGAAGATGCATTCAAGTATTTTTGTTCAAGATTATCCACGACTATCATTATGTCGACGGCATATTGATTTAAAACCGTCAACGCGGAAGTATTGAAATTGAAATACATACCTTTAGAATCGCTACTTGCTCTAGTCGAATTATACAGCGTATCGAACGGTACGACGTATTCATTTGTAGCTACGTTTCTTATTGCGTAATGAACGTTACGCAAAGATACTCCAGGTAATTCGACGGGTAATCTTTTTGCCTTTATTATGGGATCGTTGTCGTCGAAGATATAAATTCGCATCGTAACTTCTTCTTCTTCGGAATAGTCTGTAGTAATACCTGTTACGTTTACAGTATACCTCCTCGGATTTAAGCGATAAGACGTTCTTTCGGGCGAGCGGGCCGTAATCGATGAACCTGTTATAAACGCAACAGTTTGATCCAAAGAAGTCCAGATCGGTGTAAAAATTACTGAACCAGATAAATCAAAACTTGTTTTAATGTTGGCGTTACTTAATGGTAAAGTAACTGACGCCGAATAAATTCCTACGTTATTTAGATGTTGCGAACCAGTGAAATATAAAGAATACTTTCCTACGCCAGTAACTTCTGATTGTAGTTCCAACAACAAACAGTTTTGTCCCGTTAGGGTTGTTGCTCCCGATAACAAGCTAGATAACTGGCCGTGTATGTAGTTGTATAGGAATAGATTAGAAGACGTTGGCGAATCAAGATATAGATTGGACGTATCGTCTTGGATCGAATCGTCAAATTTTACGATAATCTTCGGATGTTTAGTTTCATCGTAAGCTTGACGACTAGCGAAACGTTTTACGAAATAAGTCTTTAAATCATTTTCCTGCGTTGAAGAAAACGACAACCTAAATCCTTGGTCAGGTAGATTTCCTTTGATAGTTGCTGAAACTATTTGCGTTACGTCTACCAATAAGTCTTCGGTACCCTTTACGAATGTCTGCGAAACCTTAGTATTGGCTATCGTAATCGAACTGGTTATATAATCTCCTGATCCTGTCGAAAAACACGCCAAGGCGCAACCTTCAGCGCCCCACAGCACATCACTTGAAGCAGACAAAAAATTACATTTATCTTCATCGGAATAATAGGCTACGTCTTTTCCATAGCCTTCTGTAAACGAAGCAGACAACGGAAAAACATCAATCGTAAAGTTGTTAGGAGTAGGTTGTCCTCCGTATACGTCTTTTAACGACAAAAAACATTTAAAACTTGCGTGCGATATATCAATACGACCCTCATCGACTAAGTCTCTAAGTGGATTTAAATCGAAGTGTATTAATGCTCGAGAAAGTTCGGTCTGCGGAATTCTATCGCTTCCCGACGAAACGACAGTAATACCATAAAGTTTGAATAAATCTAAAGTGCCCGCGATACCAACGTTGCCACTTACGACTCGCTTGCCACCAATATATTTGTTAGTAATATAGGTGTCTTTATCTGCCTTCAATATTCTAAACATTATGTAGCCACCTTAGCAATGATATCTACTTCAGGATATCTTATTTCAAAAATTCCGCCGAGCGGTGGGAATATCATTTGACGTCGCGTATAATTTTTAACATCGTGAGTTTCGATGCTGTATTGCCTATTGTTAACGACGCCCGAAATATTGACGAACTGAACGTTATCTACAGCGATAACACCGTCTACTGCGTAGATAGCATTAACAACTTCTGAAATTATTATTGGCTGATTTATGTGGAATTTAGTGACGTCAAATTTAGCCTGTAGTGAAGCTAAAATTACTGACAACAAACTATCTCTATTTAGCGATGGATCTAAAACTACAGAAAATTTAAGTTGTAAATTAATTACTTTGGCGTCTAAAATATCGATTGAATCGGATATCATGCGATAAGAATTTAAATATTTCTTCAAATTTAATTTTAAAGAATCGGGCGAGGTCGTTAATCTAGAATTTCCATCTCGTGAAATTATGAATAGTTGAGTCGCTAACGGATTGTTGCTGTTCGACACAATCGCGGAACGGAATACCCTACCCAAGTTAGACGGCATCGTATAAATTCTTGCCAGCAAATCTTCTTTTGTCACTATTCTTTCTTGAGAATTTTTTACGTTTGGGATTAGAGCGACTAATTCGTCGGTCGTAAGTGCATCCTCGCCACCTAAAGCCGGTTCTAAGTTTGTCACTTCTATCGTGTTACGTATTGCCGTCGACAAATTTATAGAAGGATTAAGAGGAAATTGTATGATCAAATTTATAATGCTTCTAATAGCGTTAGCTTGTACGTTATGCTCAAGACCGCCCCCGTGGCGATAAATTACAGTGAGTGTCGTATTGCTCGCAGCTACGCCGAGAGTATTAGTCGTTAATAATTTTTCCGGATTAACAGGCACACGGGACATCGTCCTACTGTATGGTGTCGCAATTGCAAATTCAGAAGGGTCTGGAATTATATCGTCTTCTAACGTATCAGCCGTTCCTCCACCGAATGTTAGGGACGTCTTTCTTTCGAGTAGAGAGGTAGATTTTGTAAACCTGTATGGCGCAGGAATTACCTTTAAAGTATCCTTAACAATATCGTTATCGCTCGTTGTATTTAGCACATTTTTGTATACGACATCGTGTGTTAAGGCTCCGACTTCATAATAGGTGTTTCCGTCAGAATCATAAACGTTAATGATCTCAGTCACGTTTGGAAATCTTAGCGTCAAATTTCTGAAAGGAACAAAGCTTCCAATTGAAAAAATATCGGTCGCCTGATTACCTGAAACGCACAATCCACCAAGCGACAAAATGTAAGAAGTTACTTCACCATTTAAATTAGTATTACCAATCTTTTTTTGTACGTTAGGGTTTAAGATATAATTACCAGAGCCATCATCTAATAAAAATTCTATATCATTTATTAAATTATAGGTTATCGCATTTGCAGAAGCGAATGTCGTGCCCGATTTAATAATAGGCAAAAGATTAATGTTGGGCTCATCGTCGTCCAGGTTTTCAACAGGCACTTCTATAAAAACAGTTACTGTCACTGTTGCGGGGGACGCCCCGTTAATCTGTATTCCTGAATTAGCTAGCAATCGCTGGATAGATGCTGGTTCTACGGCAGTGTCATAATTTAGTTCGTTGTAAAGATGGTCAACATAAAACGACATATTGTCGCCAACGTACGCCGCCATATCTAAAAACAAACCACCAACCGAAGACTCTGAAAAATCTTGAATCTGATTTGGATAATATTGGCGCGCGTAATTTACTAGAGTAGCTCTTAAAGAGTCAAAGTCTCTAGACAAATATCTTCTCTGTCTAACTTGTTGTACTTGAGTTTTTCTATCTGTAGCCATCTCTTATCTTTTCAAATTACATATAGAACTATTTGTAATTTTCGTTGATCTAAATTCAGACTAGGTATATTATAACTAATTGTAATTCTAATTAGCGCTGTATTTAAATTTTGCGACCTATCGACTTCTGAAGCATAGTCTAGTGGCTCAACGAAAGGCATCCATCTAGAAATAGCTGAAGCTATTCGGCTTAATGCTTCACTATCAAAAGAATCTTGCGAACTAAAATTTACCGTTAGGGGTTTTAGATTAGCGCCATAATCGTACAAGCCTACTCTTTCACCAAAGTTAGTTTGCAATAAATTTCTTAAATTATCAGCTAACTGATCTTCAAGCGAATAGTGCATCGCGAGGGGACCATCTATATCTCTAATTTGCAGTGGAGTCTTTATTCCAATAGGTAAAGCTTTCGCAGAAACAGTTTCCTTATCGAAAGATTGAGAAGTTCTACCTACACTTTTGAAGCTCAAAGTGGCCATGTCACATAAATATTAGACCTTATTAAAGTTACCCTATTTCTTTAGTTCACTTATTATTAGACCCTCTTTCATTAATCAGCTTAGACATTCTATTTAATTCGTCAGAATTTTCGTTTCTCCAAAGCGTAGGTTTTGGTAAATATTTTTGATCATATATCCAGTTGCCTCGATCATCAACATATTTTTTTAAACCGACTATACCAACTTGATCCCAATCTATACTCGACATTCCGTTCGCAGCCATGTATCGTGGTATATGTTCATTGTTTTGAATTAACGTACACTGTCGAGCGGCCATCGTGTAAATAATTACATGTTTTTTTTCAGCGTCATCGTCTTGAGGAGAATAAACTAAACTATCTCCTTTACTAAGAATGCCCATATGAAATGCATATACATCATAAGGATTTTGAACGTAATAATAAGGTCGCTTATATTCCTTATACGCCTCTGACCTATATTGCGCTGATCCGCCTATTGACGTAGGAATGTACCCACTTTTACTACCAGCCTGTCCTGAAGTTACACCTTGCAATAAATATTTATTCAAAGAATTCTTTAAGTGTTCTTGTACATGAGGATCAGGACCTGCATATGGTACGCCGTGTACAGGATGTATTTTTCCACCGCTAACTTCTTCTTTCGAAGTTTTGGGATTTTGAAGTTTCGAGCCAATAAACGCTAAATTTCTAGCTAAAAATTCTTGATAAAACTCTAGTTGTTGCATGACGTCCATACCGCGTTCGTCGGGCGAACCATTCGGATCCCAAACTGGTGCGTATCTAAACTCATTACCGGAAAAACTGCTGAAGTTTCCACCGAGGTTACCGACAGAAGCTCCCCAAATCATTGCGTCAGACTTAGAACCGCCAGGCCCATCTGCGGATTCCCATTTACCTGTTTGTTTGTTTTTTCCTGAGTTAGAAGCGCCTGGATCTACACTGGTTTCGTGATTAAAAATCAATAAAAATATTAAACCTTTATGGTTATCGTCGGCGTTTGAATTTACGGGACCGCTAGATACGAATTTACTACCAATTTCCTTTAGCTTTTGGTAAAATTCGTTTTTAAAACCCTTACCGAGGTTTTTATATTTTCGCGGTATATAATCCTGTCTTTTTAATGGAATGTTGTTTCTAGTTGAATCATCAGGATCTACTAATATTGCAGCGCTCGCGTATTCTTGTTCTGCTTTTTCTTCAATATTCAATTTTTCAGGTTTTGGATCTGTAAAATTTTTGTTAAATTCATCAACAGCATCAGGCATTACGCTACCCATCAAACCAGTAAAACCACCTTCATGCGAACCGAACAAAACTCCTATAACGGCTAAATATAGCGGTTTTACTAACCACCTCTTTAATGCCTCAAAATTAACAACATTAGTAATCGCATTGTCCGCCGAAGATTCTGGATCTGGCAGTCGCGCGTTTAAAACTTTTTTCGCTGCATTAAAAATTGGAACTAAACCGACGCCAGGTAATTGTTGGCCCACGGGAGGTTTCTCAGGAGCAGGATTAACGCCCGTCGATATTGGAAACAAATAAACCGCGGGAGTCAACAAAACTAATTTTACTAAATCATCAAAAGCATTAACGACTGCAGTAAACAGTAGTTCTTGTTTACTTTTTATAGATAATTCACTATCACCGTAATTTAAATTAGGGAATTCATCGCTTGGAACTAATGGAATATAGTTTGCAGCATTTCTTTTTTCATATTTTGCTATTGAAGAAATTGTTTGCATCGCAGCGACATACTTAGTAGAACGCGGGCCTTCAACGGGGTCTGGCACGGGGGGCGGATACAATAGTCCTAAATCATTTGCAATTACAGCTTCTCCGCCAGCGCCTGGTAGCGCAAAATACGTTATTATTTTATTTATGTCAAGTTGCGGTTGCGTAACCCCTATGTCGGGCGCTACGTTCGATATATACTGATAAACAAACAATGGATCGCATATCGGTCCTGGAGTCGGCGGCTGAACTAACACTGGCGAGGCATACTGGCTTGAGATCGCTGCAACATGATTTAAAATTTTTAAACAAGACGTAAGAATTCCATCTATCCAATTTCGATGAAAAGTAGGAAATTCTTCCTTATCTCTTATGTAACTTTCGCGTGGCAAAAAATCATACTGACTACTTTCAGGTGTGTTAGCTTGTATTTTTTCCTGTATTATTTCATCTCTATGCTTAAAAAACATCTCTGCAGCACCACCGCGAATTTCTTCTGCACCGTTCAAGTAACCTGCATCGATCATTATCGTCATATCACTTTACCAATATCTTCGTAGCGAATGTTCCTTGCTTAGGTTTGCCCGTTCCAATCAAGTCAGCGCCTGTACTAATAATGCCTGGTGTAAAAGACACTTGACCATCTTTTACCATTGGTTTACCAGCTGCGCCAGGCGCTAAATTATCTGTGCATAATATAGCCTTGTCGGCGTCGTCGCCTCCCAATTTTATTAAACCCTTATCAGAGGGCTTAAATATTATATCGCCATTGCGACGTATCGTAATAGAAGCCCACTGCGTAGTATCGAATGATTCATTCTTGTATGCGTGTTGTATTCTATCTTCGCTAATAGGCATTTTTTCATCAAAATTAGTAACAATAAACGAAATATCCGATCGAGCTATCAGCCTTATTTTGTCTGATTTTATTACAACACCGGAATCGCCCCCTGGAGAATCTTGAACCTCCGACGGACTACCCTCGGTCTTTAAAAAATATTCATTTAATTGAAAGTTTTCGTCGACGTATGTGTTTTGAGAAACTAGAATTCTACTTCTATCATTAATGAAATCAGGATCGCCTTCATTGGGTGGCGGGTTCAATTTATCTAATTCTTTTTTAAGAACAATTTTTGAATCTGATATTTTTGTAACTTCAACATCTTTTGACCCACCCGTGTCGTCTGCATAACCTCTACCAACGACTATATCAATAGAACCAGCGTTATATTGAAGATCGTCAACGGGCCATCTCGGCGATAAACCTATATCGATTTGAGATGATTTAGAAACGAGCTTCGTTTTTTGATATTCGCCTATTTTTCCAGTTCTATCAGTTCCTAAAACTATTAGCGCGTTATTACTACCTTCAAGCACGACATCTCCAGGTCGTTTATAGAATCTGGGGATTGCTTCATAACTTGTTATTTTTGACGCGTCAGTAATAGTGATTAATTTTTCAAAAATTTCCTGATCTTCGCTTTGTAAAAATTTGGTACCCGCGTCCGAGGATATAAGCGGTTCATTCTTATCGTCTACGTATTTTCCGCCTTTTTGAAGTAAATCTAAAGTGCCATTTCTCAATTGATATGGAATTTTTATGTTTTCTGGGGCTGATTTAGGTAGCGTTGTTTGACGAAGCGCCATTGGCGCATGCGTGTGATTTACGTCGTCTATAAAATATGGTTGTACTACGCTACACATCCAATAAGGAATCTTTTCGCCTCCTGCGGCAGGATTTTCATATACAACCCAGACGATTTCACCGGGCTTACACGGCATCGAAAGATGCGATGGGAAAAAAGGTAGCGCAAATGTAGGTGGATTTAAAGAAGTCTCACCTGTTTGTTTTTTTTGAACTATAACTGTATTACGTGGAAATACGCGCGGAAAATCTTTGGCAGATTCATCGTTAAGAGGCGCGCTTAAATAGTTAGCTGACCAACTTAAGCCAACTTTCAAAATATTTTTCCAGTATAAGATTTTTTCTCGCGTTATAGTCTTCGGATCTGATATTACCTCAAGTACTATCATTTGAGAAAAATGAGGATAAAAATTATTAGTAGCGGCTCTAATTTCAGAAGCCTTTGCTACCGATTCGCCTTGACTTATCGAAGATAATATTCTATGATCGCTCATTTCGAATTGATCCTTTTAAACATTTCTTCAGGGTCTATTTCGTCATTAGTTTTTTCTGCCTTGGAAACTAGCTCTGCAAGTCTAATTAGCTGATCGTTAGCCTTGCTCATTTTTTCTATGTAGGAAGCCAAGGACTTTCCATGCACGGCGTGTTCTGTGCTTTTATCATCAACGATCTTAACTAACTTTACGAAAAGCGAATAAGCGTTTTGTCTATCGTATATCGCATTTTCGTAAATCTCTTTCCAGAGTTTTTTCTTCTTATCCGACAAACCCTCGATCTGGTCTAATAGACTTGAAAAGTCCCTTACCTTTTCTTCTAATTTTAGTTCGGAGTCCTCGGATATCGTTTGCATAATCAACCGTCTTTCTGGTGCTCTAGCTTTACTTTTCTATAATACTTCTTGATGACCTGCATCGTCGTCGTGAGTTGCTTAGGGCTTAATCCTGAAAGCTCTCTCATATATAAAAGAATTGCATTTTTATTCAATAGGTCAATATCGTCTATATTTTCAAATATTGTTATAATAGAATTTATGCACATCAACTCGTTTTCTGTCCTGGCTATATTTCTAATATCGTAAAGCATCGCAGTTATAGCTTCGATTGACCTCACGTCTTCGAACAATAGATCTTGCGACGGTAAGACGTTATGTTCTTCTACAATGTTTCTTTCGTAGTTAGACAACATGCTTGGATCGTCTAAAGAAATATTCTTCTTGGTCTTTTGTGTCTTTTGCTTCGTCTTTATGATTAGCCAATTTTTTGCAACAACGTTGAAATACGAAAAGGCATTCGTTCCGCGTGAAGCGTCAAACTTGTTGATTGTTTCAAACAAAAAATTAACGCAATCATTCTTTAAGTCGTCATACGAGTCGTATAAACCAGCAAACTTATGTATGTTAATAAGGTTTTCAACTAACTTTTCAAATGCAGGCAATATTTCCTGCACGTACAATCGATCTCTTTCTTTTTTATCTTCGGTCCCTTGAAAAGTGACGATAGCGTGTTGTGTATCCGAATTAAAATATAGTTTTAACGGATCAATTTTTTTGGCTGGTTTTTCTGTTTTATTTTCTTCCATCTCACTATCGTCTTCCTAGGCATTATCACCTTCAATATTTTGAATATTTTTTATTATTTCTTTTTCGTCTGTTAATTCTACGATTAACGCTGCTACAGCTAAACGAGATTTTTTAATGTCGTCGACCAGCTCTTTAACGACTGCGTCGTCGGAAAATAATTCCAGTTTCGCCTTTTTATCTATTTTTTTGTGACAAATCTCTAACTCCTGCAGAGACTCTTCTAGCATCTCTAGCATTTTTTCTTGTTGTTCTAAAAATTCAAGATTTTTTTTGATACTAAAGTACAAAAAAACAGAAGTCGTTAAAAATAATAAACAAAAAATACCAGTTAATATCATAAAACTTCTTTTGTCACTTCGTTATAAGCTTGACAAATTGCAGTAAAACTATATTTTTCTTTAATAACTGTTTCGAGCTCTTTTGCCCATTCTTTTGGATTGGAAGGGGATGCTCTAAACTTCGTTAACTTTTTCTTTGCATCTTCTTCTACAATTTCTGCCCATTTCATATGTGGCAAAAATATTCTGTTGTCGACTCGAGAAGAGTGAACATTCTTTAGGTTATAAGCAACGTTTATAAACTTGCCTTTGTTTAAGAAGTCAAGATGACCAGACCAACCAGTTGCAATTACTGGAAGACCACTAGCTGCAGCTTCTAAAATTGGCAAACCATAACCTTCTCCGCGCGTCAAAGCTACAAGTGCCTTTATTTGTTCGTGACGATATAGAGCAGCGACTTCTTCATCGGTCATATCTCCGTGTAAAAGATGAATTTTTGGAAAATCTCCCTTTCGACACTCTTTGACTAATGCTTTCATCAATTGCTTGGTTTTATTTCTGTCAATAAGCGTGTTACGACCAATATTGGTCTTGATGACGATTCCAACGTCTTTGTCATCCTTAAATGCTTCGCACAACCACTTTATCGTAAAGAACATATTTTTTCTATCGTTGTGCGGGTTGTCTCCTGTTATTTGACCGAACAACAGGAAATTAAAGTTAGTAGAAAACTTCGGCAACGTTGGTAGTCGATCATCTGACGATAAAATTTCGTCGCAAAATGACTCTGGTACTACAACGACTGGTTTTTGCAAATTTTGATGCTTGGTTAACGTTGAAGCAGCGTGACTAGAAGGAACTATAATTAGATCCATCTTGTTACAGTTATCTATCCAGGTAGGATTGCAGATATCGGTTTCAACTGCAGCAGTCATACCGACATTAAATTTCGCGATCGTAGGATCCCACTCATTAGGTAGTTGTAATTGAAATGACACGTCGTATTTTTCGTGTGGTTTTACAACAATGTCGATAGTATTTTTTGCTATCTTCTCGATTAGACCATCGTAAAGTTTTGTATCCAACAACCATGGCGTATCTCCCCATGGTAGCACTTGAAACTTAAGATCTACGTTAGACTTAGTGAGTAACCATCTAACAACTTGTCGACAGTGTACGCCATATCCGGATTGTGTTAGTGCGGGACCTCTTACTACTACTCGCTTCATATCAAATCTCCGTATGACTCCAAAGAGCCGGTCTATTCTCTTTCCACTTCTGGATGCAACCTGTTAATGACTCATCCCATTTTTTAACCATGTCGTTTACGTCATAGTCCTTGTGCGCATGAGCCATGGCCTTAAGTCCAAGTTCTTTTCTCGCCTCAGGTCCCATTTCGTACATTTTCATAAAAGCGTCTGATAATGTTTTATGAGAAATTAAGTCTTCATAGATATAAGGAACAAGTTGGTTACCAACTAGGGATCTAACCTCTGGTTCTAAACCAATACCAAATTGCTCGCCAGTTTCGAGGTCTTCGACTTGTCGAGTCAATCCTCCTGTTTTAATAGTGATGATTGGCTTTCCACACATCATCGATTCTAGAGTTGGAAGACCAAAACCTTCATTGCAACTACGATTGACGATTGTATCGAATGAGTTATACAACAAATTCATCTCTTCGAATACGATTCTACTCTTCGAAAAAATAACATTATTTTGAACGTTTAGCGTCTCAACGACGTGATACAAATTTGGCCCTTCGGGATCTAGGGGTTCGGTATGCATGACCAATGTAGCTTTACGATGACCGTGCTTCTTTTCTAGTTCGTCTAAAAACATCTTCCAAGATGCGACGATATCGCTCGGCATTTTGCGGCGAGCATTTCTCGAAACATAACCGACCAAGAAATGGTCCATTTTGTTTTCGCCAACTAATTTTTTCTTGAAAGCTTTTACGACGTCTTCGGGCAAAGGTTTATATAAATCCCGTGGAACTGCGTGTGGAATGTAGTTAGTCTTTTCAGGAAATCTTTCTTTTACCATCTGGTACGTTGGCCAATTGATGCAATTGATGAGATCAGTTGACTCATATAAAACCTTATTAAAATCAGGCCATGGATCATTATCCCACAAATGCCAATATGTTATAGGGCAAATCCGACGTATCTCGTCGGCCATCTCCCAGACCCAAATAAAGAACCTTGGATCAGTAAACAACATTAGTGCATCTGGGCGTAATTGAATTAATGTTTGGCGTAGTAAGTTTCTGTCGCCAAAACCATCCGTTGGTTTGACTATGAAATCAGGATTAACTGCAACGGTGTCATAATTGTCATGACGAACGGCGCCACCAAAACAGCGAAAGCTATATTTTCCAGTGCTAGTTAAACCGTGAACTAGCCAACGCGCTTGAGTTCCAACACCCGACGTTGACAGCGGATGATCGCTTAACATTAATATGGTTTTTTTGCTCATCTTATTTTGCTATATCGTAATAATTTTTTTTAGTTTGTAATCTTTTTTTATAGACAATGCTCGGTGCCTTTATATTCACACCACGTACAAGCGTCTCTATTTTTTAACGCTACGCCTCTTTTTACAGACGTTATCATATTACTAACGACCTTGAGGGATCGCTTAATAGGAACTTCCCCAAGCGAAACTGAAAACAATTCGCAATGTTCGCCTGGCTTCGCAGCCTTTTTTAACAACACGAATCCACAGCGCACGTCTTTCACTGGGACATTAGGATGTTTTTGACACCAGTAGTTTTTGTAAAGTGCCAGCTGCGCTTTGACCATATCGTCGCTACGCTTATCTCGGAACCAGCCGCGTGCTGTGGTTTTGTGGTCCAATATCCAATATATAGATTCGCCTTTTTTGCCTTTTGTTTTTATGATTGCATCAATAAAACCTTTAAAAGCATGATCTTCATGTCCAATTATGCTTTCATATAGCTGGTGTTCTGCATCGACAACTTCCCACGCGGGAAATTGCTTTTCAAAAAAATCCGGTACTTCTAAAAGAATTTGTTCTGCTTCGGACTTGGCTTTTTCTAAAGTTTTTTGAGTAAATTCTTCGACATTTGAATTTTTTTCCCATGCATTTTCTAGACATTGAAATGCAATATTTAAATCCATTTCTCTAGTAAGAATAAATTTTTCTATCGCTGCATGGACAGCAGTACCAAAATCGAGCACCGGTGAAGGTTTCGAAAAATCTATCTTTTTTATATGAATTAAGTTGTGTCTATATGAACATTCTTTCCACAACTTTATTTCTGAAAATGAAACATGGGGTTTCCCAGTAGGCAATTTTACTAATTCTTTAGTATCTTTAGCGCTATTAGATCCTGTTTCGTTATTATTTTCAAATTGATTTGAGGATTGCATTTTTTCACGGATTCAATTTTTTCTGAATCTAGTTTAAAAAGGTAATCATTCTTTATGTCGATGTATTGATTGTAGTCTATCAAAAAGAAATCAGGAAGATATACGCGCTCTTTACCGTCTTTTTGACTTACATAACGTAATGCTCCAACATGGCATTCGTAATTAATTTCTTGATCATCTAAAAACTTCGCGTATAAAAGTTCCCATGTTCCTTGACAACGAATTTTTGTTCCATCTGGTTTTATGTGATCATGCCATTTGGTAGTTCCAACAACTGCATTTCTATAAACTCCAGAAGCCCAATCTTTTAATCTTGTTTCTGAAATTCTTTTTTTATGTTGCTCACTTAATTTGTGGCCTATTCTTTTTGTCTTGAAACAATTACTACAGTACGATTTTTCTCCAAGTCTATCATTAACTTTTCTAATTAGAGTTTTTTTACATATGCAACAATCTACGACAGTTCTTTCGACTATAGGCTTTCTAGTCCATTCGTATTGACAATTTTTGCTACAAAATCTTTGTCTATGTCTTCTTGCAAAATAAGAACATCTACAACATTCGCAAAATTTTTGTATTTCTTTTTTGCTCACAGGATATAACTATCCTCGAGCAGTCGTTTATTGACGATAAATCAACGCTTGGACTTTTTTGATACGGCGCGACCGACGAGCTTTTCCCAATCACGTTCTGGTCGAACTTCTAGATTCTTTTCCCACGCCGCTTTTAGCAATGCTGGATTAACGCCTAAAGATTTAGCAACACAAATCATTGCATTTATATCTTTAGGAAAGCAACTACCACCGTATCCATATTTTCCATCTGGACCTGGTACGTTCCAGTGGCTCGGACCTACTCTTACATCGTGCGACGCATACTCAACGACTTTATCATAGTCTACATTGAGACCTACCCTATCGAGAGCTTCACAAATTTGTAACATCTCGTTAGCAAATGCTACCTTAACGGTCAAGAAGTTATTCGTCAAATACTTGACCATCTCGGCAGTCGTTGAAGAAGTCTTGATCATCTTAGCGTTTGGGAATGCTGTTCTAAAAACTTGTTTGACTGTATTGATCCACGGTCGAGGACCACCCAAGATAATTCTATCTTGATTTCTCATGTCGTCGAGCGCTGTTCGTTCTGTCAAAAACTCTGGATTAAAAACGACTCGTAATCCAGTATCTTTAAACATTTCATTCCACTTTTCTGTAGAGCCTGGTGGAATAGTAGATTTTACAACCGCGATTCTTTCGCCTGGTACTGCGGCTAATTCTCTCAAAGCGCCTTCGACGATGCTAAGATCAGCAGAGCCATCTTCAAACATGGGCGTAGGAAGACACACAAAATAAACTTTAGAAAAGTCCGGTGTTCCACCTTCCTCATTATCTCCGATTAATTCTGCGATGGACCCAGGGTATCCTGCGACAGGATCTCCATGCGATGGTAGTGCACCTTTTACGTACTTACCTGCCTTATCGTAAGCATAAACATCAAATCCGCGCTCTGCGAAAACAGTCGTGAGAGATCCGCCCACAAATCCTTGGCCAATTACAGCTATACTTTTCATTCTTTTTTCTCTTAGGTATATTTCTTATTTAACGCTCTTATATTGGGGTTTTCATCCAATATTTTAACTATTTCTTGCGTCGAACCTTCTAATTTTTTTTTATCTATCTCGTCGAACAAAAAAGAAATTACTTCAAAATCTTCATGATTATCAAGAGTGTATCTATATCCTGACCAATCTTGAGAATTTTTTAACATATCTGTTTTAAACAAATTCTTTTCACGACACATGAAATGAGTAACGTGTTCTCTTCCCTCCAAAGAACTTTCGAGAGCATTAGCTTTTTCCAAAGCAACAAAAGAAAAAATCTCTATATCGGATCCATTTGGATACGTGCTTAAATTTATAGGGCATGTATTAGCGTAGTAAGACACTTCTGGCTTGGCGTAGAATTCTTCGAGACACTTATCTATCATAGAAAAATCTATTAAAGGACAATCTGCCGTTAATCTTACTATGGTGTCTAAGTCATTTTTTTTTGCACACTCGTAGTATCTTTGTAGAACGTCAGTTTCAGATCCTCTGAAACAGTCTACGCCATTTTCTATACAAAAATTTTCTATTATATTGTCGCGTTCTAGAGTAGAAGTAGCTACTATAATCTTGTGCAATTTTTTAGATTTTCTAATCCTTTCTATCATGCGAAACAATACAGGCTTTTCTCCTATATTTTTTAGAACCTTACCAGGAAGACGAGTTGATCCCATTCTAGCTTGAATAATTGCACCAATTATTTTTTCCAATTTGCACCGCCTTAATTTTAAATTTAAGTAAGCCTAGCGAAGCCTTCTTCTCTTACTCTAGTTTCAAGTTTCTTTGTCAAAGTGCCATCTCGTAAAAATTCCGAAAGAGACTTTATCACATCTCTAAAGTTTTTGATGTACTCGTCTACGGCATCTTTAGTATGAGAAGCAGAAACATAAATACTAGCCGCTGAAAGATAACCCTTCTTGAGCATTTCTTGCGATATAAAGGTTAATATTTCGGCGTTTTTTTCATAGTTTAATTTAAACGTTATTAAGGGCGCATATTCAGTTACCTTCGCATCAATTTGAAATTCTAAAAAAACTTTTTCCCACATATCACCTATGTATTTTCCCATATAATTGATATGATCGGGTACGTTCTTTTCTTCTAGCTGGTTTATAGTCGCTAAAGCTGCTACAAATCCCATTCTTTCTGTCCAGAAAGTACTGCTTACAAAAGTATCTTGTGATGATTCCATTACAGCTTTTTTTCCTACAATAGCAGATATTGGATAGCCATTTCCCATAGCTTTTCCATAAACCACGATGTCTGGCTCTACGTCTTCGTAGGTATGATAAATTCCGCCTAGACAAGCTCTCCACCCAGAAGATATCTCGTCTATGATCAACAAGCAATTTTTTTCTTTACAGGTTTTTTTAATTTCTTTTAAGAAGTCTCGATTAGCTAAATCGTAGCGCGCTCCTTCGATTACAATCGCAGCTATCTCTCTATTCTTTAGCTGATTTTTTAAATCTTCGCAATTGTTATATTTAAATGGAATCGCGGTTCCTTTCAAATTCTTTGGAACCCCGAGCGGATCTAGGCCAGGTAAAAGATGATCTTTTAAAGAATCGGACGACGATAGATTGCTTGCTAAGTACCAATCGCTCCATCCGTGGTATCCACTAAACGCTACGTCGTCTTTACCTGTATAGGCACGAGCTAATCTAACGGCAATAGACATAGCTTCTCCACCTGTTCTTGCAAATTTTACGCCTCCTGCGAAAGTATCAATAGAAAGAAGCTTTTCAGCAAGATAAACTTCTTCAGGACAATTTAAGGTTGTGTTAATCCCTTGATCGATTGCTGACTTTACCGCGGTATCGACAAAATCATTAGAATATCCTAGTATAGCCGTGCCTATTCCCATTTGAGCCATGTCTATGAACTTATTTCCTTCAAGATCCCATACTTCTATTCCTTTTGCTCGAGAATAATAAGTTGGCCACGCATCAGGCACGTATCTTTCTGGACGTTTAGAAAGCAAGCAATTGCCACCAGGAATTACTGTTTTTGCTTTTTCCCAAAGACTGATTCCTTTATTCATGTCTATTTCCTTGATTGCTATTTTTCTAATATAAAATATTTTTTTACGAATCCGCAACGTTCAAAAAGCTTAATACTTGCGTCGTTTTCTATCTTTATTTTAGCATAGGCATTAGGATATATTTTCATAATTTCGTTTATCATAAAAGTTCCTACGCCTTTTTTTTGATGATCGGGGTGAGTAGCAACGCGAATATCATCATCAATAATTCCTACGTAACCTACGGGTTCAAGATCTTCCAGGCATATCCAAAAATTATGCCCATTTTCTTTCATGTATTCTTGTTGTTCTTTTTTCGTAATTTTTTCTTGCTTTATGAAGCCCTTTTTAACTGAGTCTAAATTTCTTAATTTTCTTATAAACTCCCAATATTCTTCGGTATTTTTTATTAGTTTATATTTTTTCATTTAAAGATCCACAAAGATTAACGAAATATAAAACAACAAACCATCAAAGTTTTGAAAATCTTCTATATTTTAGAGTTTCTTTTTCGGCTGAGGTTGCGCATAAAGAACTAGTTCCTAAAATTTGATCGGCCTCGCAAAGTTTTTGTACTAATTCCTTCATTTGAAACTCCGTGATTGAAACAGAACCGTCTATACACTCAAAGTGCTCGTCTATCTTAAAGTGTTTTTCTAAAACTTGAGCACCTCTTAAAAACGCATACAGGGCAGTTTTAATGTCAGGAGTATGGTCTGATTGACCAATAACACACTCAAAATTACTTCTTAGAAAATCTATAACTGCTAAATTTGAATCAGTTTCTAGAGTAGGATACGCTGAAATACAGTGCAGTAAGGTTGTCGTAACACTATCGCCTAAAATAGCAAGAGCAGTCTTTACTTCGTTTAAGTTCGACATGCCCGTTGACATTATCACAGGTTTTTTTTGTTCTGATAATTTTTTTAAAAGACTATGGTTGACTACGTCGAAAGAAGCGACCTTATAAAATGGAACATTAAGTGACAAAAGACATTCAACACTTTCATCGTCGAATGGTGTTGAAAAAAAATCTAATCCGTAGTCATTCGAGTGCTTCTTTAACAACTCGAAATCTTTCATTTTAAGTTCACAGCTTTTTAAAATATCAAAGATCGGAGAATCTTTAGAAACTCTTTTTTCTGTTATATACGTTTGAAACTTTACGCAATTAACGCCTGTTTTGGCAGCTGAGTCTATTAGTCTAAAAGCCTTGTCTAGGCTACCACCATGGTTAATTCCTATTTCAGCTATAGTATAAAATCTATTCTTTGTACTATAACCATGACCCTTAAGATCTCTAAACATTTTATCTGTCACCATGCTGAAAAGCCTCCATCGACTATCAAATTTTGTCCCGTTACATAATTCGATGCATCGCTACTAAAGAATAAAAATGCCCCTAAAAGATCCGACGTATTTGCCATTCTTTTCATTGGACATTTTTCATTATAGTTTTTTACAAAATAGTCAGGCTGGGGATTTTTTGCGTTAAACACGCCGCCCGGCGAAACACAATTTACTCTAATTCCTTTTTCGGCAAGAAGTACTGCAAAATGTTTAGTCATTTGTATGACACCTGCCTTAGAAGCCCCATAAACCTCTGAGCTCATATTTGCAATATCTGCGTATATTCTTGGATCACAACTGACAGAACCGTATATAGATCCTACGTTTATTATAGATCCTGTTTTTTGCTTTTTTTCTTCGAAATTATTTACGTAATTTCGAATACAGTTAAAGGTACCCCACACGTTAACTTCTAAAACTTTTAAAAAGTCTTCTTTTTTTCTTTCAGTAAAATAGTCAAAAGTAGGAATTCCTGCGTTATTTATAAGGACATCTAAGTTACCGAATTTAGAAAAACATTCTCTAAAAAAATCACGCGTATCATCTGCTGATGTCACATCAAAATTATTAACATCTGCCCTTATTACTTTTGCATTCTTTTCTTCTAAGAATTTACACAAGTCTGAACCTATTTGTCCTTGGGCGCCTGTAACTAATATAGTCTTATTTTCTAAAGAAACGTTAATTGACATGACTATAACTCCAGTTGGTTTTTTAAAAGAGTATATTTAAAAAACCTTATTTTTTACACTAGTTTTTTTTGACTTGATCTTAAAGTTTTTAAGAACTCTACAAGTTTATCGAAGTCTTTATAGTATTCAGGCGTTATATACTGAACTTTGTGCTTCAAAGACGTCTCTAGAACTTCAGTTACATTTTTTTCGTTTGGTACGTCATGTACGTCCAACGCCATCTCTTCAGCTTTTTCAGGTATAGAAGGTTGACAAAATTGAATTTGAACCAATTTTTCTAATGGCAACTGATTTTTATAATCTAAATATTCTACGCCTAAATTGTGTGAAGATACCCTAGCATGGGCATTATCGAATAAAAAGTTAATGTTGTTATTAAAAACGACGTCTCTTAAAAAAGAAGGTTCACAAACATTTTCATACGCAGGAGTAGGATAATAGTTGTTGTTTTCGATAGCAATCAAAACATTACTACCTAGTATATTTTTTATGATCTTTAAGTTTTTTTCTGCGTTAAGATACATTTCATCGCGCGTGCAAATTTTTCCAGCAGGATATGCAACTATTCCTGTTTCAAGTATTTCGTCGCATGCCCAAGCGCAATGAAAACTAATTATTTCTAAATTTTTTTTATTTTTTGCAATCTTTTCTACAAACTTAAAATCCGCATCTTTTAAGTTATGTATCGGTTGAATATTATCAGCATGAAATGCTACTTGTTTTTCTATTTCTTCTTCATAATCGATCTTATTCGGTCTCACTTCTAAAAAGTCATAAAGATCCAGATCTCTAAGTTTTTTTACTTTTTCTTTAGAATCAAAATGATGAGAAACTGGCAAACATATCTTAACGCTCATTATAAAACCTCACAATATTTTCGCAAACATAGTCTACTTGTTCGTCGGTAAGCAAATCGAATAATGGTAGCCTAACTATTCTTTCGCTTTCGGACGTGGTGTTGACGTCTTTACCTATAAATTTACCGAATTTTTTTCCTCCCGGAGAAGAATGCAAGGGAACGAAATGAAAAGTAGTGCTTATTCCTTTAGTTTGAAGAAACTTCATTAGTTCTACTCTTCTTTTTTCATCGTTTAATCTAATTCTAAAAATGTGAGCATTGTGGTCGCAATATTCAGGCACATAAGGTAGTTCGAAATTACTTTCGTTACCAGAAAGAAGTTCGTAGTATCTTTTCCACAAACGCTTTCTATTGTTAGTGATATCCAAACCACGTTCTAATTGACTAAAAAGAAAAGCAGCACTTAAGTCGCTCATAACGAAACTAGAACCTAAGTCGAACCACATGTATTTTTCACAATTTCCGTCTAGAAATTGTCTTCTATTCGTTCCTTTATCGATAGTTATGTGTGACTTATCAAAAAAAGCTTCATTGTTTATGATAAGACTACCACCTTCACCGCAATGTAAGTTTTTTGTATCGTGATAACTAAAAGTTGAAACATCGCCAAATCCACCTAAGTGTTTTCCTTTATAATAAGAAAACATTGATTGCGCTGCGTCTTCTATGACCAACAGATTATTGTCTTTTGCTATCTTCAATATTTTATCCATGTCGCATGCAATACCAGCGTAATGCACGCACACTATGGCTTTTGTTTTTTTAGTAATCGCTTCTTCTATTTTTGTTGGATCTATGTTTAGGGTTTTTCTATCGATATCGACAAATCTTATATTGATTCCTCTAAGGGCAAAAGAAGTGGCCGTCGTAACGAAAGTAAAGCTAGGCATTATGACTTCATCGCCCGCCTTAAGACCTAGTATTATAGAAGAAGCCTCCAGGGCATCGGTACAGGAAGACGTCATAAAAACTTTTACAGCATGTTCAAATAAATTTGAAATTTTATTTTTACAAAGCGTGGAATACTTTCCGTCGCCGCCAGAAAGATTTTTGTTTTTTATATTTTCAGAAACATACTGTAGTTCATTACCAGTAATGACAGGAATATTAAAAGGTATTTTCATCGTATGCTACACTACCCCCCATATTAATAATTCAATTTTTAATAGTGTTAATTGATGTATTTCTAAAGCCAGCAAAAACTAAAATAGCTGAATCAAAAAATCTTTAATTTTTTGTAAGTCACAAGGGTCTGTTAGCTTTTCTTCTAAAGTAATCTCGCTAAAACCTAGTTTACAAAAATTTTCGTAAAAATCGTTTGTTATAGATATTAAGTTACTAACTTGTGACTTGTAATATTTCTTAGAATAGTCTGGTATGCATAGGTCGACGAAGTTTCTATTTAGATGAATTAAGTCAGTATAAGCCGACGTTCCAAAACCTACAGAAAAATCGCTAATTAGCGGTAGTAATATCGACTCGGTTGGATACCAAAGATCATCATAAAAAATGTTGCTAAATTCGCCAGGAACTAATTGGTTTTTTTTGCGTTGCTTAATGTAAATTTTATAACCCGAATCCTTTAATTTTTCGTGTATCTTCTTGAAAAGATCTTTACTTCCCTCTTCGGGATAAAACATCGTCGCCGTCTTAGTTTTTAAATCTAAAGATTGAGATTTAATTTTTTCAACGTAATAAGCCCAATCCCAAAATACGACAGGCATGGGCGACACAACAGCTTTTAATCCCAAAGCTTCTATAGAAGACTTAAAGTAATCTTCAGAAACTATATACGTTGCGTTTCTTTTATTTTTATAAAGTACTGCCCAATCAAATCCATGTTGAAAAGAATAATAGTTTTCGCAATTAATATCTTTAGAAGTATTCTCTACACAAAAAAGATTACGTACTTTTACGCTATTTTTTTTAAATTCTTTTTGATTTATACACTCGACTCCATTCTCTTCACAAATTTTCAACAGCTTTTCATAATGATTTCTAATTGAGTTATACTTGTGAGAATTAACAGAATCGTTATAAATCAACAAAATATTGCTATCTAACAACCTCTTCGACGTTTTTATAAAAGGAATAGCATAACGTAACGACGTCATGTCTTCAATATAAAACGCGTTGATCATTTCTTTTGTCCGTTTATGAAACAATATTTGTAATTGACATCGCCCCACACGGTCAAATCAAACTTATCGCTCAACGCCGAAACGGCATTACGATAGTTTTTGTTAGGTACATGAACGTTGTGCACTTCCATGACAAAGGAGTTCACAATATCGAAGAACCCCTCTTCAATCAATTGATATTCTGCTCCTTCGATATTGCACTTAACAAAATCAATATGAGTAAAAATAGGCCGATAATCGTAAGTTTTTACAACGCACTCAGAGGAACGCCCATATTGACCATTGCGATTAGAAAATAAATTACCTGATTGATCGTTATCATTTTCAAGTTGATAGAACCTAGTTTCGCCATTGCTCGTTCCTAAAACGCCATCTATTAGCGTCAGCTTGGCTTCAGGATATTTTCTAATAAGTTGATTAATGTTTGGTATGCATCTATTTGAAGGTTCTACAAAAGTATAAGATGCATCAGGATGATGAATTCCAAAAAGCTCGTAGCCTTCACCGTGGCGGGCGCCTAAGTCTACTATTGTTTTTATGGATTTGTCTTGTGAGAATTGGACGCACGCATCGTATATGTTCTTGTAACTTCGTAAAGTCATTTTTCTATAAGCGTCATTATATACAGTTGCGGTGATTCTGGCCAAAGAAATTTTGTGGCAATTTTTTTACAATCGTATTCTACTAATTCTGGAACTTCCCTTCTAACGACGTCATTTAAAACGTCGGTGTCTTTGTAGCCGAATGTCGAACTGTTTTTTACCGCGTTCCAAAAACCCTGGACTTCAGAGTGATTTGTTAGTTCTTCATTCCAAAAACAAGAATACAAAAAATTATTTTGGTTATAAGCAAATTCGTGTTCGCCGTTTCTAACCCAACCTACCTTATAATCTTTGAATCTCCAGTGGTCGCCGAGTCCCCAATCAATTAGAGCTTGTCCACCTATCGTTAAGTTGTCTTTACACCTTTGAATAAAATCTTTTGGATTCTTACTAAAATAAGCGCAACGAGTGCATACGATAAAATCGTAATTTTGTTCCAGTTTCCACGCGTCATTTATATTCCAGTTGCCTAAAGACAAATCATAAAAATGCCGCGTTGAAACATTAAAGTTTCTTGTAAAATTATTTTCTTGCGAAAATCCCAAAAAAGCTACTGAATTCAAAGAAACTGGTAAGGAATCATTCAATAACTTACGATATTCTGCAAAAACAAATTCGTCGGATTTTCCCATATTAAATTAATTCTTCTATAAACTTAAACTCAACGTTGGTTTGTGTCTTTAGCCAATTTGTTAATTCGTTTGTAAGATCGGCGCTCAAATAGTTTTTATCCCATTCGCACGCGTGATAAACTATCTCATTAACAGGATAAACGTTTAGTGGTTCGAATGGCGGTACGCAATTAAAATAAACAACCTTTTCAAAGGTTTCCTCGGCGCCACAATATGTTTGTTTAGCATAATCTTTGGGAGATAATGCCAACACTTTAATTCCAACTTCTTTTGCGGCTTCAATCGCGTGCGGCGACATTCTCCAGGCGGGTGGTCTAAAAACAGGTTTAAAAATATCGTTTAAACCAGCTCGCTCAACAATCTCAAACATTGCTAAAAATTTTTCTATAGCTTGTTCTTTAGTAATAGACTGAAATTCATCGTTGTCACTTTTTCCAGGAATACCGTGAAATAAACCATGATAACAAATTTCAAAATTTCGTTGTGGTAATTCTCTTATAGTTTTACAAAAGTCTGGAAACGCGTCGAGTCTTAGCGGCTCCTTAGTCGTTGTAGTCGGTTTTACGGTTCGCCAATAAGCCACGGGAACGAACAGCGTAAATTTAATATCAGGAAACGTTTGAATTAATTCAAAGCATCTATCCAGTACCTTTATCGAAGAGAATTGATGAGGAGACACATCGTCTATGCTAACATTAATTTTCATGGTTTAGCCTCGAATAGATCTACGTATTCTCTTGCCATGTCTTTAGAAGACCTTTGATATGTCATTCTATTCGCGATGGCCTGTAATTCTTCAGTTCTATTTTCAATTATGTCTATAAGCTCGCCAAAGTCGCTATATTCTATTCCAAATTCTTTGCAATACTCGTTGATGCTACCACCGTCCTTATGATAAAGAACAGGCAATCCCAAAGCCAGCGCTTCTAAAACATGGTTAGCCCCAGCTTCTTGTTTCGAAGCAGTAATATAAACATCATGCTTGGGCAAAAAAGACACTAAGCCATCTACGTCTTGTGGCGAAATATAGTTACTTAAAACTACGTCGTCTGGTTTTCTACCGATAAACGTAAAATTAGCTTTGTTGGTATTTTTACAATACTCGTCTAATTTTTGGTACGTATCGAAACCCTTTAAAGAGTTATTAGACCAATGATGAGATACTACTTCTAACTTTTTAGAAAATGTTTTATTTTTACGAGCTACCAAAAATTGCTTTAATGGAGCGTTTTTTATAATTACGCATTTTTCGTTGGGGGGATTTAAATAATCCTTTGCCCACTGACTTGGGAAAACTAATACATCTGGAAATTTAGTTATTTCTTTTAAAAACGCGAACAGTTCGGGTTTTCCATGTGTACCCAAATCGCCGATTCGTTGAATCAATTTTGTAGTTGGCGATTTTAGACGTCGATTTAAAAGTTGCTCGTAATTAACAAATTGGCTTGGTCTTGGGTCGATACAAAACAAGATATCAAAATCAATTGGTCTATGAATGTCTTCTTCGAAATAAACTTCATGATTTCTTAAAAGACATTCATCTATAATTGCAAACAATACTTTGGATCCACCGCCCCAAGGTCCAGGAGTAGGTCTGCGATTAAAATAAATCTTCATATCACTTCACCATGACTACCTGACCATAATCGATGTCTTCATCCTTTAGTCCACGATCGTCTAAAAATATTCTACGATCCATGATCACAAGTTCTTTATCGTAACCTTCGATTTGATCGATTACTTTTGCACATTGAATATTAGCATCTTCTTCTTGGGTAGGCAAATGATAATCGTCAAAAAGCAGAACCTTATTCCACTTCTCTTTGCTTAGTTCCCAATCGCTTTTTACAGCATCGTAAGTGTGGTCGCCATCGATATAAATCATGTCAAAATTACCAAGTGTCGGTAAGACCTCGGCAGAAGTACCACGCAAAAAGTCAATTTTTTCTAACCAGCTTCTAGGAAAAACTTTTGTTAAATTTTGTATGTGGTTTACGTCAAAATTTGGGTCGATGGTGGTTATCTTGCCGTTTATCCCATCATCATCCATGGCTTTCGCAGCGCAAATTGAAGAATACCCTCGACCGAAACCGATTTCAAGATAAGACTGAATCTTAAATTTTCTAATCAACGAATAAATCAACAAACCTCTTTCGTAATTAGGTCGATAAAAACAACCGACCTTTTTATAGAGTTCGCTGTCTGGATTTCTATTTTTCTTTGCGGTAAATTCGCCAATGGCGTCAAAATCGCCTAAAGAAAGATTTTCAAGCGGAAAGTCTAAATCTGCTAACTTATTCTTGATGTGCGTAATTTTCATCATTAGATTATTATTCAATCTTCTTTCAAATTACAAACTTTTTCTAAAACGCCACAAAGACTGGTGTAATCACACAGATAAACGCGTTCGATTCCAGCCTCTTTCGCCGCCGTAAATCCTTGTTCACTATCTTCAAACGCAAGTACGTTGATGGCGTTTAAGTTCAACAAACTTAACGTTCTAATGTAGACATCTGGCAATGGCTTAGTCTTCTTGGCAACGTCGTCGCTCGATACTATCACATCGAATAACTCTAAGGCTGAATTTGCTTTAAGATAAGATACGATAGATCGTTTGTTTGCATTTGAAGCGATACCAATTTTTAAATGATTACTTTTTAAGATTTGAATGGCTTGAATCACTCTATTGTCCATAGACAAAGAAGTTATTAGGTTTTGCGTAAAATCTTGCTTTATAGAATTTAGTTTTTCGACGTCTTCTAGTTTTATCAGTTGTAATTCTACAAATGTTTTTAGTTTAAAAGAAGTCTTTTCGTTTTTTATGCGTGTGTAAGTCTCTTCTTTGTTGTCGCACCAAGAATAACCCAAAGATTCTAACGATAACACAAAGGCGTCTTTATGAACTATGTCAGAGTTACATAGCACGCCATCAAAGTCGAAGATAACGCCATCAGGTTGCATAATCTTGTGTCAGAATAAAGTTTCCAAAATGAGTAACTGAAATACTAGCACATTTATTGGCAAATAAAATTGCATCGTTTAAAGATGACGTTCTTAGAAATTCAAATGTTAAGCCTGCTAGAAAAGTATCACCAGCTCCACAGACATCGTACAACTTCGACTTGATTGTTGGATAATGTCTGTCGTTCCAAACGGCGCCGTCTTCGCCGAGAGTAACTATCAAATTGCACTTTGAAGGTAGAGATTTAACTGCGTCATTTTCTACTTTGTTAATTTTAATAACGCAATTCGAAAAACAAGATAAATCTTGTTTTTTACTATCGACGAAGATAGGAATTTTGTTGTCAACAAGATTAACCAATTCTTCACACGATGAATGAGTTAAAAAACCCTTATTGTAATCGGATATAACGATGGCGCTATAGTCGTAATTTCTCAAAGTGTCTTCAACGTCTTTTAAATCAAGTTTAGTGACCTTAGCTTGTTCTTCGTCCATTCTTAACAAATGAACCAATCGTTTTTCTTCAACGTATCTATTCTTCTTAATAATCTCGCTTTGAGTAATAACGTCGACAGATAAACCTAATCCTTCTAGGTTTTTAGCAACGTTAAGACACATACCAGGTTTGGTTTCAATTTTCGTCAACCTCAAAATTGGAACCGGGGCTTCGGGACTCAATCTTTCGCAAGTCCCGTAATGATATACGTCTTCGCAACTATCACCGATGACTAAAACTCTTTGAGAGTTTTTCAATTGTGTTTGTTGTTGATTTTCCATCGACGTACGGAAATACTACAACTTTTTTTGTGTATTGTTTTCCTACAATTTGGTCTATGGAATAATCGCCACCTTTCACGAGTATGTCTGGGCGTATTTTTTCTATTAACAGTTCTGGTGTTTCTTCTTCGAAGATAATAACTTCATCGACGAATCTTAAAGATTCTAGGAGCAGCTTTCTAGAATCTTGATCGTTGACAGGTCGGGATTCGCCTTTTAGTTTTTTTACACTGGCGTCGCTGTTTAAACCAACTATAACTTTACCGTTATCTCCGGCGAGTTTTTTACATTCTTTGAGAAGTTGAACGTGCCCTACGTGCAGAATATCGAAACACCCGTTAGTAAAAATTACGTTGTTATTCATAGCATCGACTTCACATAAGACGTCGCAGCAATTTTGAAGTTAGAAAAAGATTTTTTATATCCAGCTGATCGCAACTTTGAAACTTCAGATTTCGTATATGCTTGATATTTTCCTTTTAAAATATCTGGAAACGGTATTGTCTTGATAGGAATTTCTAGAACTGTCGAAACAACATTCGCAGCATCTTGAAACGTCGCCGTATTCCCCGTTCCACAATTAAAAATACCTGATATGCTTTGATTTTCTAAAAAGAACATGTTTACGTCGACAACATCTTCTACACATATAAAGTCTCTATGAAAATTCTCGCTACCTTCAAAAACCCTAATTTCTCCATCCTTCTTGGCTTGACGAAAAAATTGATTTAAGGGAGAGGCCATCTTCGTTTTGTGATTTTCGTTTTGACCGTAAACGTTAAAATACCTTAATCCAACAACTTGATTTTTAGCAGTTTGACTTCTAACAAAATTGTCAAACTTTAATTTTGATTCTCCATAAATGTTAAGAGGAGATTCACAAACCGGATCTTCTTTAAATCCGTTGTAACCTAGTCCATAAACAGCAGCCGACGAGGCATAGATTAATCTAACATTGTTATTTTCGCATTGTCTAAAGATGTTAGAACTAAGTCCTAGGTTGACTCGAGTCATTTCACTTTCGTCTTGAAACGTCGTATCTGTAATTGCTCCTTGGTGGAAAACTACATCGACACCTAGTTCTCTAATAATATCATCATGAAATTTTTCTTTATTTATTAAGTCGACAAAATTAATAGTCTTTAAGATGTATTCATTGTTTTCGTTTAAGTCGTCAATAACGTAAACGTCAGCGCCTCGATTATTGAGAGCTTTTATTATATTGCTCCCGACGAAACCAAGGCCACCTGTTACTAAGACTTTCATTTTAATATTTCCTTTATGGATTGAATTAGTTCCTCAGGATCATGTTCTAGCGCATTTTTTTCGCATTGATTACATAATAATTTCATACCACAAGGACCATGATCTTTGCCAATCCAAATATTCTTGTTTTCTGGATATCCTGTCATTGTAGGATGAATAAATCCAGTAAACAAAATTACACTTCTTGTACCGACCGCATTCGCAGCGTGCATTAAACCACCTTCGGAAGAAACAAAAAGCTTTGACCGTGAAATAATGCAGGCTGCTTCTCGAAAACTAGTCTTTCCGGTCAAATCAATTACATTCTTTAACTTTTGATCGAGAGTTGGGGCGCCTACTTGTACTATCGTTTCTCCCGTCGATACGAGATAATCAACGACCCTTTGCCATTTTTCTAAAGGATATTTTTTGTTAACAGTATATCCAGGCTTGGTTTGTGGTTCAAAAACAATAAAGTTGTTTGTTAATTCTTGTTGTTGTAGAAGAGAAGAAACGCTCGTTTCTTCATGGGGTGTGAAATATAGTTCGCACTTCAGCTTAGGACTATTAATACCATAAAATTCGCAAACTTGTTCTATGATATGTTTGTCATGACGATGCACAGCTTTTTGCACCGTGTCTTGCTTACAATAATTTGTTTTTGGATTGTTAAGTTGCATCGGAAATGCAACTACATCACTTTCGTATGACTGTTGAATAAAAGGATTATTGTCAAAAATAGACGTTTTAATGGTTTTGACAAACATTCCATGTTGTTCAAATGGAAAAACTTTTTGAACGTTGGCTGCTTTGCAAATTTCTCGAGCAACAGCTGTCCACATTAAATATCCACCGAGGCCCATCAATCACCCTTTTGTAATCTGTAACTGTCTTCGTCAAAATGTTGCGTTGAAAACTCGAACATAACTGTGTCTTCGATTGCTTCCATCTGATGAATCAAACCAGGATGTATTTCTTTAACGTCGCCAGGAGACAACACTACGTTTTCTATTTTATCACCATCTATGAACGTGCACTTAAGAGAGCCAGTCTGAACATAAAAAGTTTCATGTTTCAACTTGTGATAGTGAAGGCTACATTTTTTACCTTTAGAAAAAAACAAAAGTTTTCCACAATACTTTTCGTCATTGTGGATCCACAGTTCATAACCCCACCCCTTTTCAACCTTCTTCATGGTCATGACCTTCTTTTTATTTCAAAGATAAATGGAGAAGCAAAAGGTGTATTGGAAAAAAGACTTGCTAAAAGCGCCAATTCTTTTGTTTCGATATTTTTTACGCTGGCTCTTTGAGAAAAGATATTGGGATCTAGCTCTTGATTGCCATTAATCGTGACGGCGTCGTAGTACATCTGACAAAGCATGTTCATCGCTTCGTTGCTAACTTCGATCTTCGATTCTTGAAATAGATCAACGAACGTTTCGAATATGTCTTGATAAATTGCTGTACACGTCGATGAACTCAACTTTTCACTTTTGTATTTTTCTAACTTAAGAGACAACAACTTACTGACAGACTCATGTATATTTTTCATATCGACTCCAAGGCTTCAATGTATCGACGACTCACATTGACGATATCTACGTCGGAAATAATTTTGTTCGTTCTTTCTTTAGAATAATCTAAAGGTGGCGGTGAATAAAGGTCGAGAGGTGACAAGTCCCAATCAAGATCTTCAACCACCACAGAATTTGGACCAGCTATTTCTTTAGTTCCACCACTCGAAGCTACTACTAATTTGCAACCAGCAGCTCGAGCGTCTACGACAACGTTTGGACAGTGGTCAAGAAAAGCTAGATGTAGAAAAGTACTCGATCTTTTGTATAAAGCTACACATTGTTCCCAAGAAAGCTGACCAGTATAAAGTATTCGAGGGTGTTTAACTACATGGTCCGGATTTTCTCCTGCTACAACGAGGCAAGAATCCTCAGGAGATTTTTCCAAAAAATATCCTATGTTTTCCTTAAGCCTTTTGTGTGGACGCCAAGAAGAGGCACAGGACCACACCTCCGAGTATTTATCGAGCTCTGGATGGTTGAGCTTTGGAATAACGCCTACAGTCTGCAGACATGTACCATTGTTAATGACCACTGACTTTTTTGCTGCTCCAAAATATCTTTCCGTCAATTTTTGATTGAATTTAGATTGATATACGACTAACTCGGCCTGATCGAAAGAGTGTTTAATCGGCGCGTTTAATTTTTCCCAATCTTGTCGAGAATTAAAGTAGATTCCATCTAGTCTCAACGCTATCTTGGCTTTCTTTTGAGTAGCCATTATGAAAGACAATTGAACGTCTGGATCAAACACATCGGGGCCCATAACATGACCAATCTTTTGAGATTCAATCATGAGTCTTCTCCCAAAAGAGTTTGGACCAGAAGAAGAATTGACATTAACGTTGTCTAAAAGAACCCTCACTCTAAAAACCCTCTTTCACGAATCATTTCGGCAGACATCTTTTGGTTGATGGCCCGATTTGAAGTAAACAAATTCTTGTTTCCAAGATCAATGTTGTAGTGATAACCTACGACAGGGACAAAGTTCAACTTTTTTCCTTCTAGATGAGACAGATGCATCATGGGGAGGAATATGGCTTGATCGCATGCAATCATGATGTATTCGCCTGAATCTGTGAAAAAATTAGCTTTAGGAACTTTACGAAGCTGTCCTGCCCGAAACGTCTTTAGATGACTTGAAACCCAAGGGTGTTGATAAACAGTTTGTCCTGGCTGCAGGTTAAGAGGTCCGGAAATATTTCTAGGAGTATAACTCCATCTGTGCGCTGTCCAAGCAACTGCTTGCGAAGGATTTTTGTATGTTTCGTTTAAAACCCAAAGCAGGTCATTTTCCAGGAGCCAATCCCCACCGTCCAAGCGACACACTACTTCGTCGTCTTCTATAGAATCAAGAGAAACTAGCGTGTTACGAACCTCGCCGTGTTTTTCATTTCTGCTGACCAAAGTAAACTTGTCACGGTGAATGGAACCTTCGACTACTTTTTTGACGAGGCTTGGTCCACTGTCTGTTGACATGTCATCGATAACAATAGCCCTCCACTCATCATAGCTTTGAGCCATCATGGAGTGGAGGGTTTTTGCTATGTCTTCTTCCGCATTGTAGTACGGAATAACAAAGACAAACCTATTTTTCACTCAGACTTCTCCGAAACAAATACCTGTCCTTTAATGGACATAACGGCCGGCTCTGACTTTTTCATCTTCAGCCACGGAGTTGGTTTGGTAAAGTCAACGCGGTGATGGAAGATCCATCCACCCAACTCATTTTTCATTTTTATAGCTAACTCTTTAATTTCTTCGTCGGTCACATCCGACCATTTTTTGTCAAAGAACTTATTGTTGTCAGGAACATCTTCCTGTACTTGATTGTAGAGAGATGCCCAATGACGCGACCAAAAACCTTTGTATGTATGAATCTTACGCTCAAGGTCATACCACGAGTAATGATAAACTCCTGGTAGTTGATCAACGACGTGATTTAACCAGTTTTCATAAGCTGCAAGAGCATCCTTATTTCCTGACATCGCTGCTCTGCGGGCAGCGTCGACTTCATTTGTATAAAAGGTAACACAAGGAACATTTTCGAGCGTGTCCTTGTAGATGTAATCATCGCCATCGGAGCCTAGTGAGTACATAGTGCCTTGTTCGTCAAATCTACGATGAGATTTTGGCAAACCATGAGTGATGTTTGGGTTATTACGACTCAAGCGCCATTTCCATGGATTGACGTCGACACGGACCTTTTCTGGACCACCCCAATATTCAACCACCGGCAGAGCGATGAGATCGACGCCTTTAGGAAATTTCTTGACCAAGTCAAGAACCTTAACGTAATCGTCTTCATGAACGACCTCGTCGATGTCGACTTGCCAGCAAAAATCGCCAGTACACCTTGCGCGGGCTTCGGCTTTTTGTTGTCCATTGAATAGAGCAAATCGCTTGTCGTTCCAGTCTCTAACAACTTGGAAAGGTTTGACCCTAGGATCTAGCTTCTGAATTTCTAGGAGACGTTCCCATGTTCCATCAGTAGAACCTCCATCGACAATAACAACTTCATCGCAAAATCCAAGAAGCGACTTGATGGATTGTTCCCATGGGTAATTTTGCTCGATGCAGTTTCTAGTCTGCGTATAACCTGAAATAGTTGGCTTATAGTTCATCATATTCTTAATGCCATTCCAAAACAAATTTGGCGCTGCGTAAAGGTATTCTTCGATCGATTCGATATCGTCGGTTGCAAACCATTCTTCATCTTTGTGCTGGACGTTATCATTTAAATGAAGCTTACAACCTAATAGCTTCGCCTCTATAACCATACGTGGACATGTATCCTTACCCTTGGGAAGATAAACAAAACCTTCGGCTGCAGCCATACGAGCCAACGTAGTCTCATAAGGAACATTCCACAAAATGTCGGATTCAAAACCATTTGAATCGCACCATTGCTTTGCAGTATCAAAGCCCTTAATCCATGAATCGCTACCTAAAACAACCCAACCTTTTCTAGGCTCTGCACTAGTCTTGAGACCATTTCGAAGAAGCTTGATTCTTCCTAATGTGTCTTTAGAAAAGACGCTGGAAAGAACAACACTAGTTTTTTCTGTCAAGAAGGGAAACAAATTGTGATACCAACTCTTTTGCGCTTCAGACATCCACCACATTGAATTAGCGCCATGGTAAAAAGCTGAAATAAGTTTTCCATTGACTTGCGTGTGGCAATCACAAGGTGACCCCGAAATAGATTGATGTTTTTCTGGAGAGCGATATCTACAATATTTGTAATCGTATTCGAGAACAGAATATTGCAAGTTAGCAACTATGCTGGGAATTAATTGTGGATTCAACGCGGCAAAATTTCCAAAAATCCAATATTTTTGGACACCTTGACGAAGTATTTCCATCGTTACGTCTTGAGACTTAATTTTTTCAATTTTGAGTGGACACTCAGAGATCAAAGCCTCTGAGGTTAGTTCAGCACCACCAACGTAATCCTCAACAAATAAATCAGCTACAAATACGATTTGTGAATCGCTGGATAGGCTAAATTTAGCTCTATTAAATATTTCTTCTTTGATATTAAAACTGTTCATATAGATTAAATTTTATTAAATTTATTTTCTTGTAAATTTTAAATTTAGATCTCTTATTTAGAACTAATTTAATACTTATAGTAAGTCAAAATGAACAAAAAATATATTCGTCGACAAATTATTGATACAGATCGTGACGCTAATGACTCCGACGAAAATTCTGTTCGTTTATTACACAATATTCATGAAAAATTAGATAATAGTCCAGCCCTAAATGGTGGCTTTGATAGATTATTATACAAAATTGACGGTATAGAAAAAAGTCAAGTACAAATAGTCGAAAAGGTCGATAAAATTCACGACGCGATTTATCATCCAGATGACGGACTTTTTGCGCGTATTGCGTACAATAAAGCAACGCAAACCGAATCAATGGTTAAAGTGGAAAAACAAGTTAGCGATCTTGTTGATTGGAAACATCACGCTGAATCAGCTGATGAAAATTGTGAAAAGGAAGCCGACGAACTTCAACTTAAAATACAAAAGTTGGAAGTTTCTATCAACAATATCGAAAAATTTCAGTCACTAGCTACAGCCGGCGTAAAGTGGCTTCTCGTTGCAATTGGCGGTGGATTAATAACAATGGTCATGCGCGTATTTTTTAATGGCGTTAAAATGTTGCCGTGAATTTTGTACACTGATAGAGATGCGTGTTTAAATTCGATATGTGTCTAATGTATATGATGCTGAAGCTATCAGCGTAGCTACTAAAAATGTAGTTGATTTTTTAATTTCGTTTTCTAGAAACGAAAATACAACCGATTGTATGCAACGTCTGCAGCGTTACAAACCCCGCAGCGAATGTGAGAAGAGAGTTTTTCAGTTATTGTTAACTTATTTAAACAAAGCTGAAATAACATCAGCGGGTGGTTATGAAGGTTTTTTAGCTTGTCTTAAAAAAGAAAAAAGTGACTTAATTAGTTTTTCTTTAACTGCGTCCAATATTGATAGACTACTATCATCATTCGTAAAAGATTCTTCTAAAGAATTATTAAAAGATTGTTTTGACATGGTGGGATTACACGGCAAAATAGTGTTGTCTCAACATCCTGTAAATGGTGAAGACTCTATAGTCGAATTAAACACTAGTTGCTATTTCCCGGATTTAATTCCTGCGTTCGAGATAAAGTCAACTAAATACTTAAATCCAAGATTGGTTTGTATCGATGGATTTATAGAAAGCGTGTCTGAGATACACAGAGTACTGGAAGATGCTGCGTCTCATAAAGATACCATCATCTTGTTTGTTAGAGGATTGTCAAACGAAGTATTGCATACATTAAAGATTAATTACGATCGTGGATCATTGCAGGTTATCCCTGTTCTAGTAAAATATGATCTATTAGGAGCTAATATGCTTAACGACGTCGCAGTTATTAATTTTAGCGACGTGATATCATCCAATAAAGGGCAACTTATTAGCAATATCGACATTACAAATTTCCCTAGAGTAGAAAACGTCGATGTTACATCTACAGGTATTTTGATTGAAAATAGTAACGCTTCGAAAACTATCGATGCACATATAAAAAGATTGCAAAAAAAAATTATAAGCTCTGACAATCAATACGAAAAAGACATATTAGAAAAACGCATACAAAACTTAGGAATGAATCGCATAACGATTCGCCTAAAAGAAGAAGAAAACAAAAAGTTAAAATCTTTTGAAATCGATAGAGCTATTAGGGCTATAAAAGACGCAAGAACATATGGCGTCGGCGAACTAAGCGCTAGATTACTTCCTTATTCTGGCATAAAAGCTGGATTCTTTTACGCAGAAAAATTTTTGAAAGACGTAGAGTCTCTAGGCGCCGTGATTAGTAATTAATCAACCAGCCCCTAAAGCCCCGCCGAGTTGACTACCAGCACCTGCTGCTGGAGCTGCAGCTTTCTCAGTTCCTGATTTTTCTTGTTCTTTCTTTAGTCTTTCAACTTCTTTCTTTATTTGGTCTTGAAGTTTTGCTTTGAAGTCTTTTTCAAAGTCAACCATCAATCCTCTAGTAAAGCCGTCAGTTTGATCGTCAGGTATGTTATATTTTCTTTGTAGTTTTTGTAATTCAGGCACTACTAAAGAACCTTCGAAAGAACCTAGTTTATAACCAAGTTCATCAAATAACGATAGCAATGCTTTTCCATCGCTTATTCCTGCTTTTTTAGCAGCATCTTGGGTTACTTGTATATTCTTCTTTTGTTGTTCTGGCGCTGGTTTTTCTGTTTGTTTATCGTCTTGCGCGCTACCTGCTTCTTTTGGATTAGCTAAATTAGGATCGATGTTTTGAACAGTAACGCCGGCGTTCAAAACTTTTGAAAATTCTCCAAGTTGTAGCGGTGTCGCCATGAATATGTCTGCGATTAGGTCTGCGGTGTTATTAATTCCTGGAATTTTACCAAACACCTTACCAAAGGTGCCCGAAGGAACAAAGGCTTTTAAAAGATTATTTTCAATATTCTTTTTTACTTTTTCGTCGGAAGTTAAATCTTCTAATTTTTGTTTTTGTTTAGCTGCGTCTTTTTCTATGTCAGGAATGTTATTTTTTAAAACCGTAGGAAGAATTTTAAACCCAGATTCTAATGCCCCTACAACAGCTAATCCTGCCAAAATTGGATTTTTAGCAGGAGTTTTGCTAAACAAACTGGATATTTTCCCTTTAAATCTCGAAAGTCCTGATCCACCAGTAAAGCTGTTTATTTCTTTTACTACTTTGTCTAATGCACCAGAAAGCAAATTCATGCCGGCATTTTTAGCTATGTCGTTTAACTTAGTTAGTTTTTCGATAACCTCTGTCGCTTCCTTATATTCGTTTTCGTCCAAAGCTTCCATCAAAAGATGAACTTGAAAATCGACGTTCGATTCGAGTATTTGATTATCTATTTTTTTTAACTTACTTTGAACTTCGACGATTCTCTTTTGTTGATACTTCTCTTTTAATGTTTGTGACATATAGACCTATAGCTCTCGTTTACGGGTGTCAATAAATATTGTATTCTAGCGATAGTGGTGAAAAAATGAATCAGGTAGACAAGATTTCAAAAGAAGCTTTAGACTTATTGCAATATGCCAAAGACACTGCTGTTGCTAATTTAACCGTAGCAAATAGAGCGGGTAAACTAAATCCTCAACTAGAGCCAGCTCAATTACTGGCAGTTGTTGACTTGTTGGGCTCTTCGTTGTCGCAAGGTTACCAAAAGGGATTGACTGCATTTCAAAAGGCAGTCAAAGAGCAACTTCCACAAGAATCGACCAAGGCTGAAACGTCAAATAAAAAGAAGTAAGTCATGAGAGGACAAAAGCATCTCATAACTTGTCGTTGCGTTCTTCCTCAATATAAAAATTTAAAAGAACCTCCTGCACATAAGTTTATAGTTTTTTCAGCTATAAAGGACGACGACGACGTTGTGATCAAATATGCTCAATGTAACAATTGTGGAGTTATCCATCGAGTTACTAATATTTGTACTTCTGAAATTATGTCAGGCAAAGACCACATGGGTTCTTTGATCAGCGTAGATGAAATTAAGGCGTCTATGCCAAAGAACATTGCAAACATACTTGAAGCAAACTCTGTGGATTTACCAACTTGGGAAGCAGTTCAATTTATCGTTGAAAATAAAAAGTGGGGAGAATTCGTAGTATTAACCACTGAAACAGAAGGCGAAGAAACTACTGGAAAATACATAAGAATACTAGGCGAAACGCTTTGTAAAGTCGACACATTTACTAGATCGGGTGTTGTATGACTGAACTTTATGGAAAATCTAACGCTGATAAACTGGCTGAAGAAAATTTGACAGCTAGAAAAATAGTAAAAGAAATAGCAGAGTTTGGAGTATCTGAAAGACAAAGGTGTCTTATCATGTACTATTTAAGTCTTGAATTAGAAGACGTAGAAAAAGCGCAAGTAATTTCTTCGTTTTTAAAAGAATGCTTACCTGACCTGACAATCACAGGTTTATATGAAGGAGCCAAGTAATGGGAAGACCAGTTAATGTTTATTCAAAAGGCAAATCGAGCGGTCTCGATGATGTTTATTACGTTTCTCAGCCCGCTGGAGCGGATGATAGATTGGTAGTTCTCCACGGCGAAGTTAATGAACACTCAATATCAAACGTAATAGTTCAATTGTTGCACCTTGCTAACCAAAACCACAGACCGATTCATTTGGTTATTTCCACATATGGTGGATCAGTCGATGAGATGTTTTCTCTTTACGACACCATTAAGTTTTTGCCATGTCCGGTTCACACTATCGCTCTAGGCAAAGTTATGTCTGCCGGCGTTCTATTGTTGGCCTCGGGTGTCAAAGGCAAAAGAATGATTGGTAGTTCTGCAAGAATTATGATTCATCCAATTTCTGGCGGCGTTCTTGGCAACGTTTTCGAGGCTATGAACGAAATGAAGGAATTTGAAAGACTTCAATCGTTGATGGTTTCAGCGTTAATGAATGAAACGAAGATGAAAAAAGAGGAGATCGATAAGCTTATGAAGGCGGGCCACGATTTCTTCTTGACGCCAGAACAAGCTATTCAAATGGGAATTGTCGACAAAATTATCGGCGACAAAAAGTAATTTGCAAAGTTGCTAGGCATTAATGTATCATTACTTAATGCCTAAGTATCCTTACGAACACTATTTCCCTTTTTCAAAAATTAGAAAGGAACAGCGAACCGCAATAGAATTCGCTATTGATGCTTTTGAAAGTGGGAAAAATTACGTTGTTCTTGAATTAGGAACAGGCGTTGGTAAATCAGCCACCGGTCTAGCAATTGCCAGATATATGGAAGCTCACGGCGAGGCTCTAAAGAAAGAAGACGGAGAGCTTTTGACAGGGGCTTATGTAGTTACGACGCAAAAAATTCTACAGGCGCAATATCTAAACGATTTTGGTCCCGCATCGGGGAAAAATCTAGTAAGATCTATCAAGTCTTCAAACAACTATAAGTGTGGTTTTTACGAAGACCAAACTTGCGCTGAATCTAAGAGAATTCTTTCGAAGTTAACAAAACAACTCGCAGGAACAGAATTCCAAAAACACTGCAAAGTTAGTTGTCCATATTCTATCGAAAAACAACAATTCATCGATTCGCCAGTTTCTATCACCAATTTCCCATATATTCTAGCAGAATCGACTTATGCTGGTAAGCTTGAACCCCGAGCACTATTAATCGTTGATGAAGCGCATAATACCGAAGGGGAACTCAGCAAGTTTATCGAAGTTACTTTTTCAGAAAAATTTGCCAAAGATGTACTAAAGTGCAAACCAGCCAAAAACGAATCTCAAGCTGCAATTTTTGATTGGATTAAAACGACATATAAACGAGCGTTGACGAAACACATTTCTTCTCTTGAAAAATCATTAATGAAACTAAGTAATGATATCGAGGGATATGGTATTCAATCAAAGCAGTATGAGTTGTTAGAAAAACACGTATCTAAAATCGAAACCTTCGTAGAGGTATACAAGCCCGAGAACTGGGTAATGAATGTTGCAACGCCTCCTCTAGATAACAAGAAGGCCGGAAAAAAATACGAGTTTAAACCAATAGACGTTTCTCCATACGCTTTTAATAGCTTTTTTAAGCTAGGAGGAAGAGTGCTGATGATGTCTGCTACTATCGTAGACAAACAGGTGTTCTGCGAATCTCTCGGACTGAAAATGACCGACGTTGCATATCTAACAATTCCATCGCCTTTTCCAGTTGAAAATAGACCGATTCACTACATTCCTGCAGGTAGCATGTCAAAATCGATGATTGATAAAACCTTGCCTGTCGTGGTAGAAACAGTCAAAATGCTTCTAGAAAAACACGCGATGGATAAAGGCATCATTCATTGCACTAATTATAGAATCGCAAAATACATCAAAGAAAATATCGTTTCTGATCGGTTGATGTTGCACGACTCAACTAACAGAGATGAAGTTTTAAAAGTTCACATTAACAGTATGGAACCCACCGTCTTATTAAGTCCGTCCATGATGGAAGGCGTCGATCTAAAGGATGACCTAAGTAGATTCCAAATTATGTGCAAGGTACCATTTCCATATCTAGGCGATCTAGTCGTTAAGAAGCGCATGGAAAAAAATGAAAAATGGTATCCTTACATGACTGCTAAATCGATTATTCAATCTCTTGGTAGATCCATTAGAAACGAAAATGATCATGCAATTTCTTATATCCTAGACAGCGACTGGGATAGATTTTTCAGTAAAAATAGAAATCTTTTTCCTAATGAATTTAATACGTTAATTAGCTGATCTAAAGATTTATTTACTATTATTCAATAAGACATATATTTTAAACTACATCTTAGGAGAATTTTATGGATAGTGTTGTTTTAGAAAAGTGGAACGAAGTAAAGTCTTTGGTTGAAGCTCTTGAGCACGACGTTACCAAGAACGCAAAGGGCGTTGCAGCTGCAGGTGTTCGCGCTCGTAAGGGTCTGAGAGAGCTTAAGACAAAGGCTGGCGAACTTGTAAAGTTAACAATTGAATTAGACAAAAAATCTAAGGAGTGAGCATGCCTAGACATCACAATCGGGCAATATTAAGCGAAATTACAGAAAAGCAACTAGATCCAAATAAAGAGTATGTTGCTGGCAAACACGGCTTAACATTGTCATTTAATGAAAAGAAGAAGGAAAGAAAAGAAGGTGGACAAGAATCCGAATCCACCGCTAGTGTTCCTGAAGTCGTTGCAACTAAAATTAACTACGACGAGCAAACGCTAAAAGAAAGCGTTAAGCAATCGTCATCTTCTAAAGATGAAGAACAACAAGAAGTGCAATCGCCAACAACGACAGAATCTACACCACCAACTTCTAATGAGGTAGAGGACTCTGTCGAGTTCGATCCAAAATCAGAAACTAATGGTGAAAAGGACAATAAAAAGAAAAAAGTTAATAAGCCAAAGCTTTGATTAATTTTCTATTCTTGAATTAAAGTCTTTACTTTTTGGTAAATATTCTTTTCAATCTGGCAGATTCTCATTCGCGTCAAGTTATAGATTTTTCCTATTTCTTGAAGCGTTTTAGGACCTGCCTTTGAAGTTATTATTACGCAGTTTTTACCTTCGGCGTAACTAATCCAATTTTTACAAGATTTTTTTTGACAACTTACATTGTGCAATTCGTGTAAATCAAAACACGTTTTTTCAGAGTTGCTTACTACTTGTAATTTTCTTTTTTTCATTTACCTAACGCAAACACTACAAAATCTATATGCATTTGTTTAAACTGTGTTATAATTGTTTCTAGCGATATGAAAAAAACTTATGTTCTAGATACGAACGTTCTTCTTAGCGATCCAAACTCAATATTTTCTTTCGAAGATAACGATCTAATCATTCCAATGGCAGTGTTGGAAGAATTAGACCATCACAAAAGTCGTCTAGACGAAGTTGGTAGAAATGCGAGACAAACTTCTAAAACCTTAGACGAACTAAGGTTAAAAGGTAGTTTAGTAGACGGTGTATCGTTACAAAACGGTGCGACGCTTCGCATTGTTTCTATTAATCCGAGTATCTTAACCAACCTTCCACCTGAGTTGTTATCGTCTAAAGTCGACAACATGATCATTTCGTTCATGTTGCAATTGAGACAAGAAAATTTGTTCAATCCAGCGGATAACCCCAGTCCCGCCATTCTTGTTACTAAAGATATTAACGTAAGAATAAAGTGCGACTCTTTAGGCGTTAAGTGTGAAGATTACCTAAAGATGAGAGTGACTGCTGACGCTGAACATTTTTATCGAGGCGTAGCTGTAGTAGAAATTCAAGAACGCAGAGTAGAACAATTCTATAGAGAAAATGAGTTAACTCTTAAGTCCGAGGAAATAAAAGATAATACGCTCTACCCCAACCAGATCGTTGTTATAAAGAACACAGGTCAGGATGGTAAAACTACAAAATCTGCATTAACAAAATGCGTAAGTTTCGATAAGCCACTTGTTCCTATCGCAAAAATTGAACAAGCTTTTGGGTTAAAGCCCCGTAACAAAGAACAGTCTTTTTCTTTAGATCTACTATTCGATGATAGCGTAAAACTTCTTACGTTAACAGGACCATCGGGAACAGGAAAAACGCTGTTGGCGATTGCAGCTGCTCTTGAACAACTCAAAGGTATAGGCAATTCTGATTATGCTAAGTATGAAAAACTCATAGTCACGCGTCCTGTACAACCAGTCGGTAAAGACATTGGATTTCTTCCTGGTACTCTTGAAGAAAAAATGGAACCATGGATTTCTCCAATTAGAGACAACGTTAACTTTTTAATGAATAATAGAAAAGGAAACAAAAAGAGAGCCTCAATAGACCCAGCAAAGTCTCGAATTGGTGACGAATACTATTTGGCTCTCATGCAAGAAAAAGGTCTCATTGAAATTGAGGCTATCACCTTCATAAGAGGTAGGTCAATTCCAAACGCTTATATCATCATCGACGAAGCGCAAAATCTATCGATGCACGAACTAAAAACGATCATCACACGAGTTGGAGATGGTACTAAGTTAGTTCTAACTGGTGATATAGAACAGATCGATAACGTACATGTGGATACGTTTACCAATGGTTTAACATACGCTGTTGAAAAATTTAAAGAACACTCGATAGCTGGTCACGTCAATCTCATAAAGGGTGAACGTTCCGAACTAGCTACGCTAGCTTCAAAGATACTTTAATTGGTAAAATTTTTTAATTATGAATAATTGTATGTTAAGCCATGAGTGGAATATTAGACAATAAATCTAGAATCATTGACGCTATCTTAACCACCGAAGGCCGGCGTCAAATGGCTGACGGTAATTTCGTAGTAAAGTTTGTTACTTTTTCAGACGCCGGCGTCGTTTATCAAAAATCTAACGAAGGCCACGAAGACCCAACTAACAAAATTTACTTAGAAAGTTTTAACGTTCCGCACGATCAAATAATTTTTGAGAGCGATGATTCTGGAAATTTGGTACCATTTAGACAGCACGAATTCCTAGGCGCCAATACAATAACTGGACCTATTACTAGTAGTTTGTCTTGGATAAATTTTTATCAAGGTAAACTAAAAGAAAATACGAAAAAATACGGTATTAATTTTGCTGTAACTAGCAGTTATGAAGAATCTGCAATTAAAGATATCAACTTTGCATCACAGATAGAAGGTATTCTAACTTCGTCGTTTGATAACTTTAAAAAAGTAACCATTATTGGTTCTAAAGATACGCTTTTTGCAGATCAAGAATTTGCGTTGAGCAACAACGAAGTAACTTTCACGATATTGCCAGATGATCAAACGTTACAAATGCAGAATCCTTCGAATGTAAATTCGATCGACGCATTGTTTAATGATGAAAAATTAAGGAACGTAGACAACTTTAGATACCTTCCTCCAATTAAAAAAACCCAAGATTCATTAGTCGATAAAACAGATATAGCAGCGCTTGAGAGAGCTGGATTGTTTTTAGGAAATTACCCAGCTTGGGGACCAATAGACAGGTTGACATATCAAGATATCAAAAAAGAATTATTGCGATATGAAAATACTGCAAAAACCATATATTTCGATCCAACTTCAAGAGACAACGAATTAGTTGCTCAGATGTTCGAAATTACTCCGAACGCAATATCGAAACTTGACATTATCGATTACGGAAAAGTTAGCGATAATTCTAATAATCCTTTCGCCGATACGCATCATGTATTTTTTGTCGGCAAGGTATTGATAGACGATACAGGCTCAACAAATTTTGTTCATCTTTTTACTTTAATCTTTGAGACTAACGAGGAAAACAATGTTCAGGCCTATTGAACAAAAAAAGTTTGAAACTTCTCTAGCTGTTCCTGACTATTTCGCTACCTTAGTAGAATTAAGGAACAACGATTATCATGTAAGTTTAGACTTTAATATCAATCGCTCTGAAGTTGAAGCCAAAAAACTAACTAAGATAAAAATAAAAGTAAGTAAAAAAAGCTATCAAGAAATACAGCGGGTTAGTGACAATAATTTTTTAACAAAAAACTTAGAAGCTTTTAGAAAATCAAAAAGTAGAGAATCATCTAAAATTTTAGAAGAAACTATTAGTTTAACAGACACGCTAAAGTCTGCCAATAGAAAAAGGCGAGTTTTGATAGAAGTAAACTCTCCTAATTTTGAAAAACAGTTACAAAATTTTAGAAGTCCACCAACTGATTTTTTTACGTTAAGAGACAAAAATTTGTCTATCATTAAAGACGTAAAGCTAGATCCTGCGGAAGCTATAATGCTTAGTGACATTATAATAGCTAATTCGAATATAACAACCTTAAAAAATCATTACTTGTTTAATTCGATAAATTCCCTAACCAAAGATAGGAAATACTATTCAGCTATAGAATCGAACTCGTCGCAGAACAAACTTTATATAAACAAAATAATAAAAATACCAGAGAGATACAAAAATGAACAGCTCGAGGTAACTTTTGAACTTTATACCGACAGCAACCCATATGCGTTAATCTTTGAAGAAAGAAAAAAGACGTTTAGCATTCAAGATTTATTGTCGATAAAAAATTCTATAATAGAAAAACCTTCGATCAAAGAATCTTATGCTAAGATTGGCCTGTCAGGATTGTTCGTAAATCAATTAGATGAAAAGGCATCGGGTATACAGGTCTTAAAAAAGACAATTAATTCTAATGATCAGGTATCACGATACGCTACGGTTTTTAAGAAGGAAAAATTCGTAAAAAACATAAATCAAAAAATCGAAGAATCCAATTCTTTGTCCGAAATTCAAATTTATCGTTGCGTTGCCTACAATTCAGATCCGGGTAGCAAAGTTTTTTCTGCGTACAGAAATATCATAGTCGGAACCATTCCTTTTATCGATCCAACGATCATGTTGATTACAGATAACCAACAGCAAAAAGCTATAGAGATTACAATAAAAAATCCTCCGCCCGAAGCTACCGAATTTCAAATATTGAAAAGAAAAATACTAAAAGATAGTTTTGGAAGTTTTGAAGACTATAGAGAAATAACTAAGTTTTTAACGATTAAACCAGTTCCACAAAAGGTTTTTGATTACGATGTAAAACATGGAGAATATTACGAGTATTCTGTCAAGTACAAACTCAATAGTCGAACGATCAAACATTCTATTTCTAAGATCCATAAGTTTGTAGACTCTTCTAGTTTCAAGTCTATTTCTGTGAATATTTCAGAATATTCTTTAACCTCGTCCAATACAGGACCAGTAATTTCTTTTTCTATAAATTCTAATATTGTACAAGAAAAAAATAATCTAATTTTAGCTGCGATAAACCAGGCGGGAATCGGTGAAAGATTTCAAAAGGAATTTGAAAAAATAAAAGATAAATTTCAAGATATCGTTTTTTTTAAAGTTACAAGAACCAATTTGTCAATATCCCCCGCTATTGAAGAAGAATTTAAAGATGTAATTACAGGTGGACAATTTATTGATAGCCCAGAAACAAGAAAAAATTCTGGCGTATCAGATATCAACTTAAATCACGATTACTTGTATGAGATTAGAGGCTATTATAAAAACCCAGCTTCGCTTATGAAAGACTTGGTATTGACGATACCTTCACAAATTAAGGTCGGTACCGGCTCTTCTAAAAAAACCTATAGATACAAACCGTACAAGTGGCTTCAACAAAAGGTTTTAACCTCAGGAACATTAATAGCCGAAGATGCCAACGGTAATTTATTGCAACCATCGTTTCTTGAAGATGGCGATATTGGGATAGTAGCCAATATAAAGGTTGACAAATTAGAAACGTTACTAGAGATTAAATCAGCAATTGCTAAAAGAACAGATATAAAAACAGTTTTTATTAACTGGAAAATCGATGCTTCACTAGAAGAATACGATCATTTTGTCATTGTTAAAGAGTCGAATGGAAAAAGAGCAATATTAGCAACAACGCATAATTTAAAATACGCAGACGTAATAAAGCTCTCTGATGTAGGAACTATTATTTACTATATAACGCCTGTTTATAATGATTATTCAGTGGGTCCTACGATTAGAACCAATAGTATTGTTGTAAACCCTGAAGAATTTGATGGATCGATAAAATGAAAAGACGTATTCAAATAACAAAAAATAACGTAAGAGTTCCATCACCAGTCGTATCAAGAAACAATACTACTGTTACTACTAGAAGCTCTAGGGAAACTACCAAAAAAGCTTCAAAAAAAGAACCTATTGTTACATTTTCTATTTCGGCGCCGCAAGATAACTCTACTTTTTCTAATGGCAATATTGAACAATTTAGCGCTTTAACGGGTATCGACGTCGATAAACCTGAAATAATTGCATTAACAGAATTTTTACCGTGCTATTCTGAAGATCTAAGTTTAAATAAAACAGGAAGATTTTTTCAAGCAAAACAAGATGCTCTTTTAGTATCCTGCGTAGATAGTATAACTAACGTTTTTGAATTAATTAATAAACAAAAAGAACTAGAAGAAACTAATCAAAACACGATTAAAAAAACATTAGAATCAGATAGAAATTCAGTTTATGAATTTTGCGACACGATAGAAAAGAACATAAACTCTTTATTAGCAGGAATAGAGGACACAAAAAGATCCTTTAATTTTAAAAGCGATTTTTCTTTTATAACGCCTAACTTAAAGATACCAAAAGACCTAAAGGAAATATCATCTATTGATGAATTAACAAGCGTTCCGCATGATGTGTGGAAAAACTGGACTCCAACAAAAATTTGGCTTCAAATGTGTATGGAGTTTAAAGAAGCCATTAAGTACGGCACTTCATTAAACAATAGTTTATTTGTTATCGATCCACTTGAAAATACTTCTTTTAACAATTCTACAAGTCCATATTTGCTGAATGAACCGTCTAACAAGAAAAATAAATTAAGCTTTAATGAAAAGCAACTTCAAATTCGTTCGTTGTTTAATGCGAATCTAGATATCTCTGACGAAGAATTGTTTAATTCTCTTAAAGTTCAATTAAAAAATATTTTTTCGACGAAGGAATATTCGGTATTAAACGTTCCCATGCAAGAATTAATTGGCGACGATATTACTGAAAAATCAAAGGCTATAGCTAGATTGAGTTATCTAATAACAAAAGAACTCAATTATTCTACCGAGCTCAGAAAACTAAGACTCTTTAATTCTTCTATAATTTCAAGCTATGGTTATCCTGAAAATAATTTAGACAAAGAAAACAATATTGCTTTTTGGAATTTTGTGATCGGTAAAAACGGAAAAGACATAACTGAAATACCGACGAATCCAGATTCACTAAATTCATTGACGTCATTAGCGCAAAGAATAGAGACACAATCTAATAAAAAATACGAAATTTTAACGTTCGAAAAAACCTATGTCAATGATGATATTTCGTCCAGCGACGGAATATCGCGCAATGCCGTTTTAACGCCGGGCTTAACTTATTATATAGACAGCGCATTAACACCCGAAAATTTCTTTACACCAAATAACATAAAGTCTTTTAACAACAATGTTAGAAATGCGTTGGACGCTCTAAAAGACATGTTCTCATCCTACGACGAGAATAATTCACAGTTTTTATTTAATAAATTTATAAGTCCTAGAGTAAAAAGCGATATTGTTTACACGAAGCCTCCGGTTCAATTAGATGAAATTTTTGTAACCGATGAACAACTAACTGAAGATGAAAACGCCAGTTCACAACTAGAACTAAGTTACAAAAACATAAATAAAATAATAAGAAATCCATTACATCTAGTTAGATTTTTAGAAAATCAACTATTAACTGCGGATTTGTTGCCACGGTTTAGCCAACCAGCTGACATTAAAGACTCAAAAGATATTAGTCCCATTATTATTTCATTTGCTTTAAAAAATCTCGATAAGTCGTATAACGACAATAATCTCTTGAGTTTAATTTACATGTACGTTTTGATTAAAACGGACGCATTGTTGAAAAACAATCAAGGAATTAGAACCAACAACAACAAGATTGATCAAGTAACCAACAAAATAAAAAATTATTTCGTAGATTATTTTAGTAACAACAAAGGAACTGGGTCTTATTTTCAAGACAACATCGTAGAAATTGATCAAGTAATAAATTCAGATTCTTTTGGAGTTTTGACAACTCTTAATAGAATAGCTAAAATTTTAGCCTCCGTCGCGAACGAACTAAACAAAATAGACCCAGATAATTTTGAAGGTTCTTTTGCATTCAATCCTTTCAAAACGGGAGTTGATATATCAAAAAGTTTCTATTCCGGCGTTCAAAAAGAATCGATAATGTCATTGTTGTTCTTTTTGTGTTGTTTAATGATTAACGAGGTTAACTTTCAATCAATAGAAAATTTAATTACCAATTTCAATAATGGAGATCGTTCTTTTAGAATAGCTAAAGATAGAGAACCTGTAGAAAAAAAGCAATATTTCGGTAATACGGATACAGTAACAGTAGAGATGTACGGTGAAACTAAAACTTTGGGCGTCGGTGGCTATAAGGAATTTAACCTATACAAATACGACGATATTATCTTAGAAACAGAAAACAGAATTTGGAATGAAATTAATAGTTTAAAAAAGATGTCTGCGTGGTTCGTTTGTTACTTGACGATACTCGAAAATAAAATTACTAATTTTATAAACCAGCTAGAAAATACTGAAGGATTTTTTGCTAATGTTTGGCAACCGATATCATTTATGATTAATAATGATGAAGTCGCAGCGAAGGTGCTAAATATCGAACAGCTTAATCTTATTAAAAGCAAACTTTCTTATATGAAAACCAGACTATCTCCTCAATACGATTCTGGTTTAAAAAACTTGACGCCATATTTCATTTCGTTAAAAAACGAAGATAAGCAAACGTTAAACTCTATTTTGCCGCTTGAAGATTTACACATAGCGTCTTGGAACTTTTTACTTAAGGACTATCTAAAAAGACGAGAATTTTTAAGCAATAGAGCTAATAATTTAAAGATATTGTCAGTTGGAATTCCACAAAAATTGTATCAAAAATTACAAAAACCCACGAATGCGACCACGCTAAAAGATTCTATCGGCGCTCAAAACATAGTTTCTATTAACGTTTATCTTGTGGATCATTTGCGTCCTACTTTGATCCACAAGCCTCGAAAATTCATATTTGACTTAAAGAAGTTTCCAATTAGAACTTTAAATTATTATCTTGATTCAGCAATTGGAACATTACAAGAAATAGAATCTGATAGCGAAGGCCTTGAAAGTTTAGAGTTAATAAACTATCTACCATTCTTTAATTTGGAAAGTTTTCAAAATATTTCTGAAATACGAGCAGAAGACGCGGCTGACTTAATTCAAACGAACAATAACGAATTTTCTAAATATTCGCAAATTCTGAGTGAAGAGCAAATTAGACAATTGAGAGACAATCACATAAACAGTATTTTCTTTGAAGAATATTTGAGATTTACGACCGGCGTCTCGTTTGATGAACACGCATTTTTTAATTTTGAAAAGGCTGCTAAACCTATACAGTCATCATTGCTTAGCATTCCAATTGCTACCGAAGGAGCACTAGAATATTTCAAAAACACTCTTTTCGTTGGCGCTTATGAAATAAAAAGATCTTTAATCATACCCAAAAAATTTGATAGAGTTTTTCATGTGACTTTTGATCCTGAAGATTTTGAAATAGACGAAGTTAATACAAAAACTTTCGATGGTGTTAACGTCATAGATTATTATGCTAATCAAGGAACGATAGTTAAACTTGCCGAAACCGAAGGCTATAAACGTGCAGTAACGCCAAACTCAGACGTAGAATTTAACAGTTACTATGTAGAATTAGAAGTAATAGCATAATTTAATTGAAATGTCAGTACGTTCAAACCCATCCAAACCCGTTTATTTCGTCAACGTTCCAAAGTTGTTCGAAGACAACACGCTAGAAAATATTAGCTGTAGATTCGTCTATAATTTTTACACCACAGACGAAAGAACACAAGAAAACCCAAAGATACCTGATGTATATAAAAAATCAACAATATCGAAAAATGATATAAACCTGACAACTTTTTCCTTGAGAGTCCCTCGGTATATCGAACTATCTTGGAAAACTAGCAATATCATTAATTCAATCGTCGTCAAAAATCCTGAATTACAAAAAAATCATTCCAAAATTTTTACTCAAGACAACATCGTAAACTCTAATTTTTTACCATACAACTTCGAAAGTTATAGCGCGCTGGAAAATGCCGTCGAAGATATAAACAAAAACGTAACGGGACAACTACTGACATCAACTGACATAAGCCAAGCGACAGTTTTAGAAAATTTTATTTCTGGCTTGATGAAAGATTATGAAGAAGTACCTGAAAAACCGACCATTCAACAAATTAGAGATCAAATAAAAACTGCCATAGATTCTTTAGAAAGTTTTGTTGATAAGCCCGACACGCTCTTAGGATATAAGTTTTACGATGATAAAAATGAAAAAATTAAAACAAGCTTCGGTTCGATGGCGGATAGAAACGTAAAAATTAACGTACAACTAAACAATTCAATACTTAGCGATGTGTTTAATCTAACAGCGTTGCCAACACAAACGTTGAATCAAATAAACAGCTATAGTTTAAAAACAAACGTTACCGAAGACTTGTTTATCCAACCAGTTTCGATAGGCGAACAAACTAATGAATTTCCAGATGCTACTAATTCTATAGAAATCATTGGCTATGTTATCGATAGGTATAAATTTGAGAATGAATCTTACGTTAAAGACAAAACTTTTTTTATCGACGATACTAAAACTACAACGATTCTCGATATTAACGTAAAATACGGCGAAACTTATTGCTATGCTATTAGAGCAATAGCAAAAATTGAAATTCCCTCTGTGCTAGAAAACAGCGATACGATAAACAAATGCATGTATTACTGTGCAGGAAAACCTATTACAACGACTATTACTTGCGAAGAAGATGTTTCGCCTCCTCCACCTGCCGAGATAAATTTTAATTGGGAATACAAAGCCAAAGAATTTTATGTTACTTGGCAAATGCCGTTTAATGCGCAACGAGACATCAAGCAATTTCAAATCTTTAGAAGAAAGTCAATTCACGAACCATTCGAGTTGTTGGAACAACAGTGCTTTGATTTTTCTGATGTCAAACAAACTACAGGTGAAATTATAGATGGCAACAATTCAGCTATGACGAAAGAAGACGCAGCGTTCGTCAAGTATTTTAAACTACCAACCTACAGTTATCTTGACAAAGAATTTAAAATAGATTCAGAAACTTTAACGGCTTCAAAATACATTTACGCTATCGCGTCGATCGACGCGCATGGATTCATTTCAAACTACAGCGCGCAGTATGAAGTAAGTTTTGATTTTTATAAGAATACAATAACTAAAAAACTAGTAAGCGTGTCTGGCGCACCAAGACCTTATCCCAACTTATACTTGAACGCTGATCTCTTTAAAGATGTAATACAAGTGTCAGGATTATCTTCACAAAAACTAAAGATATATTTTATGCCTGAATATTTTAAGTTAAAGTATAACTCAGGCAAGATAGAGAA
>Ga0129336_10000042_pt1 | contig 53344 bp, 52 predicted proteins | sample CPB6_02_DNA_FD_96878 | JGI IMG/M metagenome (GOLD analysis project Ga0129336, IMG submission 96878) | Freshwater to marine salinity gradient microbial communities from Chesapeake Bay, USA - CPBay_Sum_0.6_0.2_DNA | ecosystem: Environmental > Aquatic > Marine > Coastal | place: USA: Chesapeake...
AAGATGAGCAGGAACTTCGCGCCCTGGTGCGCACTGCGCTGAACCAAGATCACCCATTCGCACTGCATTACCCGCGCGACAGCGTTGAGGGTGTGCCGCCTCGCGAGCCGAACCCAATCCCGGTTGGGAAGGCAGAGACGCTGGCTGAAGGGACTGACATTGTTATCGTAGGGTTTGGACCAATTGTGCAGCGTGGACTCCGCGTTGCGGAGCGTCTGCGCGCGAGCGGACTCTCTGTTGGCGTGGTGAATGCGATCTGGGCCAGCCCGATCGATCATGAACTTTATCGACGCCTTGGTCGGCGTGCCTCCCTGATCGTCACGCTTGAAGAGAGCGTGGCGGCAGGTGGTTTCGGCGGTGCCGTTGTTGAATCACTCGCCGCTGATCAAGCTGCCACGGGGGAGCCCGTAACCGCAACGGTCCTGAGCATTGGCATTCCTGCAGGTGCGTTTGTGGACCATGGGAGCGTGAGTGACCTTCGCACGTTAATCGGTCTTGATGAGGCGGGGATCGAGCGTCAGATCCGCACCGCATGGGAGGCGCGCCGCCCCCGTTAGCCCTCACGCGATACACCACCGGAGGGTGGTCGTATGCGATGATGCCGACATGCGCCGCTACGGATTTGTCTACAACCCAACGAACGATCTTGCCCTTGAGGCATGGGATGAGGCGGCCGGATGGTGCGCTGCGCGCGGTATCGCGTGCTGGGGCTATGCGGCCGAGGCACGGGACGAGATAGCCGCCTCGCTGCCTGGAAGCGAGGTCCTCGTCTCGCTCGGTGGGGATGGCACCTTCTTGCGGGCCGCCGCCGCCGTGGCTGGAGGGGGTGTCCCGCTATTGGGCATCAATCTTGGAAAGATCGGCTTCCTCGCCCGCTCAGAGAGCTTCCAGCTGGCGAGCGCCCTCGAGGCGTTCAGTGACGGGAGGTGGAGCGCACAGGAACGCCTGGCGCTCCGAGCAACAGTGCAGCGCGCCGACGGCGGGTTGCGCAACTTCACCGCGCTCAATGATGTGGTGGTTGCACGTGGTCGACTTCCGCGTGTGGTCCGACTCGATGTCTCTATCGGCGAGAGTCATCTGGCGACCTACATTGCTGACGGTGTGGTGATCTCATCCCCAACCGGATCCACCGGTTACTCATTCTCGGCCGGCGGACCGATCCTTGACCCACTAAGCCGAAACATCATCGTGACGCCGATCGCCGCGTATCTTGCCACCCTTCGTTCCGTTGTCGTCTCTGCCGATCAGGTCGTGACCTGCACGGTCGTCGACGGGGAAGAGGCGGTGATCTCGATTGACGGTTGGATCGATGAGACACTAGCGACTGGTGATCGCGTCAGCGTCTCTGCCGCGCCAGACCCCATCCGCTTCGCTGAACTTCACGGCCTTGCCCCCTTCTGGGACCTTGTGCGCCAGAAGGTGGATCTACTCCCACGGTGAGCGCCGCCAAACGGATCCCCAAGAGTGGATCGCGCATTATTGAACTCGGCGTGTCGGGGCTCGCCATCATCGACGCCGTCCGGGTGGAGCTGAGTGCGGGACTGACCGTTCTGACGGGCGAAACCGGAGCCGGAAAGAGCCTGATCGTTGACGCGCTCGCTCTTGCACGTGGCGCTCGTGCAGACACCGATGCAATTAGATCGGGTGAGGCAAAGCTGCGAGTTGACCTTCTGCTTAGCGCAGACGGAGAGGAGCAGATCATCGTCCGAGAGGTGCACAGCGAAGGGCGTTCTGTTGCGCGAATCAACGACGAGCTCGTCACGATAGCCAGGTTAAATGCCGAGGTAGCGCCGCGAATTGAGATCCACGGTCAGCATGACCAGCAGCGATTGGGGGATCAACGACGCCAGCGAGACCTACTTGATCGATGGTCCGAGACGCTCGATCTGCGTGAAGGGGTCGGCGCGCTGGTCGAACAACGTGAGCAGTTGCAAGATGAATATGATGGACTCGGTGGTGACGATGAGCGAAGGAGCGCGTTGCTTCTGATCGCCCGCGCGGAGCGTGATGATTTGTTGGCGGCCAACATTGAACCTGGCGAAGGGGAGCGTCTCCGTGAAGAACTGCGTCGCGCAACGAGTCATGATCGGATACAAGATCTTCGTTCGGAGATCCTGGCACTCCTTGATGCTGACGAAGAGAGTCTTCGTGCACGATCCCGACTACTCGATCGGAGTGCACGGGAGCTCCAGAAGCTTGATCCTGGAAGCACTGCCCTCGCTGAGCGCATCGGCGCGCTCGCGGTTGAGATCGACGATCTGGCTCGCGACATGGCGCGCAACGAGTTGGGCGAGGTTCTCAGTCGACCGGTTGCTGAGCTCGAGGAGCGACTCGGGCTGATCCTCTCACTTGAGCGTAGGTTTCGCACCGACGAATCGGGCTTGGCGGAAGCGCTTGAGCGTGCGGAGCGTGATGTCGCACGCCTCGAAGGGGCTGCGGTGCGGCGGGAGCAAATCGTCTCCGAGCGGACGACCCTTGCGCAGGAGATCGGGCGTCGTGCGGGGCAGCTTCGCGCCGCGAGGGCGGCTGGAGCAGGGCGCTTGCAGGCGGCGGTGAACCGCGCACTCGAAGCGCTCGCGCTTCCCCCGACGTTTGAGATTGCCATCACGCCGCGTGCTGGTAGTGGAGAAGATCCGCAGGTTGAAGGGGAGCCCTGCCTTGTGGACCGAAGCGGTGGGGATGAGGTTGAATTTCGCTTCGCGCCGAACGCGGGAGAACCCGCGGCGCCAATTGGGAAGATCGCATCAGGAGGCGAGCTGAGCCGCGTTTCACTGGCGCTCGAGGAGGCGCTGAGCGACGCAAGCGAAGGGCGGACACTTGTCTTCGACGAGATTGATGCAGGCCTCGGTGGCCGAGCGGGGGAGACCCTAGGGAGGAGTCTGAAGCGAATCTCGTCCCAGCATCAGGTGCTCTGCGTGACGCACCTGCCGCAGGTCGCCGCGCAGGCGGATGTGCACTTGCAGGTGCGGAAGCGCGAGGAGGGCGGGCGCACCATCACCGAGGTGCGCCGGCTCACAGGGGAAGATCGAGTTCGCGAACTCGCCTCAATGTTGGCGGGTGATGGTGCAGGGAGTGGCGCAGAAGCGGCAGCTCAAGAGCTCTTGGCGAAGGCGGGCAAGGGCGGCTCATGAGTGGTGGACTCGCGGTGAGCCCACTTGATCGAATCATTGAGTCATGTCTGACCTACTTACGTGTTGAGCGGAATCTCTCTCCGCGCACCATTGAAGCGTATCGCAGCGACTATCGCTCGTTTGCGGCGTCACTCCAGCTCAGAGAAGACTGGCGAAGTGACGCGGAGGCGGCGCGTGCGTGGCTCGCTGGTGGGGGCGTCTCGATTTCAACGACTCGCCGTCGCGCTGCAGCCCTTCGCGTGCTGTATCGCTTTGCCGAAGGTGAAGGGGAGTTGACTCGTTCAATCAGCGCAGAGATTGACCTTCCGCGAACCCGTCGCAGCCTGCCTGCAGTGCTACGGCTAGAGGACGTCGAGCGGCTGCTTCGTGAGCTTGCATCGTCGCAGGGAGAGGGCGAAGTTGCTCGGGCAGATGCGCAGCGGGCACATGCGCTTGGCGAGGCACTGTACGGTTCAGGTGGAAGGGTAAGTGAGATCGTCGCGCTGGATCTGGACGGGGTGGATCTTGAAGATGGAAGTGTCCGCCTGTTTGGGAAGGGGCGTCGTGAGCGTGTCGTGCCGATCGGCGAGCCGGCGGTGGACGCCATCCGAAGGTATCGTGAGGACGGTCGAGCGGTTCACGCGTCGGCGAGTGCGCGACGAAGTCGTGCAGCAGTAGCTCCGAGCGCACTGTTTCTCTCCCTCGGCGGCGTGCGATTACGACGGGAGTCAGCGTGGTCGACGATTCGGGAGGCGGCGATCCGTGCGGGACTCGGGAGCGAGATCCACCCGCACACGCTACGTCACTCGTTCGCCACCCACCTCCTAGACGGCGGTGCTGATCTTCGCGTGGTGCAGGAGTTGCTTGGCCATGCCGATATTTCCACAACACAGCTGTATACGCACCTCCTCGGGAGCCATGTGCGTGATACGTACAAGCGGGCGCACCCCCGCGCGTAAGTGGGTACCATGCGCTGATGGATGCAGCAACGTTTAGTCCACTCGTTGCCGCGCTGCTCCTGCTCCTGATCAGTTTTCCGGTCCACGAGGCTGCGCACGCCACAGCCGCATGGAAGCTAGGTGACGGACACGCCCGCGCCCTTGGTCGGGTCTCATTGGATCCTCGGCGTCATATTGATCCGCTTGGTGCAGGTCTCCTCCTCCTTTCGGCGTTTTCAGGTGGGGGAATGATCGGCTGGGCGAAGCCGACCCCCGTGATGGCCCAGAGTCTCCGAGGGGGAAGCCTCGGTTGGGCGCTCGTTGCGATTGCCGGTCCTCTGAGCAATCTCGTGCTCGCCGTTACGGCAGCGGTTCTCTATCGACTCCTCGGTGGCCCGGAAGATTTGGTAGGGGGGCTGATCGGCTACTTCACATTTTTCAACGTCGGGCTATTCTTTCTCAACCTACTCCCAATCCCGCCATTCGATGGCCGAGCGCTCCTCACGGGTATCCTTGCCCTCTTCTTTCCGCGTCTCTCCGACCTCGTTGAGGGGCTGACCTCCTCGCGGTTCGCCTTTCCCGTCGTGATCGTGCTGCTCTTCTTTACCCCGCTGGGTTCGATCCTTGGCGTGCTGAGTCGGGACTTGACCAGGCAGCTACTCGGTATAGGGTGAGAGCGTTGATATCGCGCCCCGCGAGACTCGCGAGACGCGTATCCTTTCAATTGAGATGGGAGGAGGAGTAGTTGCGTCAATCGATCTTGGCGGAAGGCTTTGAACTTCCAGATCCCGCTGCCGCCGATCTTGAGGGGGTGGTCTTCCGGCGCGAGCAGGGGGGCCTCTTCGGTCGCTCCCGCTCATATGTCGCGCTTGGAGAGTTTAGTGGCCCGTATGGACTCCTTCTTGCGCTGATTGAGCGCGATGAGCTTGATGTATGCCGCGTCCCACTCGCTCCGTTTGCCGATGAGTTCCTGCGCTTCTTTGCGGAGATCCCTGACGATCGCCTTGAAACCCTCTCCGCATTTGTTTCGGTGGCCGCACAGTTGATCGTCCTCAAGAGTCGTGCGCTTCTACCGCGGCCAATTATTCACGAGGGGCTCGATGCACATGATCTTGACGATGTTGATGAGACGGTGGACCTGCGCGCGCGACTCATCCGCTACCGGATCTTCCGCGACGCTGCTCGGCTGCTCGGCGATCGCCTGCAGTCGCCGCTCTGGCAGCGCGAACAACCAACGCGCCTCCTACCGCAGCCGAAGCCCGTCTTCTCTGAGCCACTAACGCCAGTCATCTCGGATCCAAAGCGTCTGGTACGCGCGGCAGGTCGCATCGCGCTGCGCCGCCGTCCACTCGCCGATCTCGCGTTGGCGCCGGTGGGGTTGAAGGTCTCGATTGGCGATCGTCTTTCGGCCATTCGCGAGGCCGTACGGCAGAGCGGGCTCAGCGGAGTAGACCTCGAGTCACTCCTCGGTGACCGAAAAGACCGCTCGTTCATTGCCGTCACGTTCCTTGCCCTTCTTGAACTCGCCAAGCGCCGCGAGGTTGAGGTGGTGCAAGCGTCTCTCTGGGGTCCGATTATCATCACCGAGAGCGTGCCAGAGGGCGCGCATGCGTAAGGGGGTTGAATGAGCACCGAGAAGAGGACGGGAGTCGTTCTCCCTGAGCGCTCGCACCCTGCGACCGCCGCTGACCTTGAAGCGCTTCTGTTTGTTGTTGATCGTCCGCTGACGAGAAAGGAGGTGGCGAAGCTGCTTGAGGTCGACCGCACGAGTGTCGATCGTCTGGTCTCGGAGCTCCAAGCCCACCTCGCCGATCGTGGAATCACGCTGCTGATCCATGGCGACGAACTCCAGCTCACGAGCGGAGCCGCGCAGGCGCGTGCCGTCCTTGCATGGATTGGTACGGGTGGTTCCGACATGACCGCTGCGCCGCTTGAAACCTTGACGGTCATTGCCTATCGGCAACCTGTGACCAAGGCGGGCATTGAAGAGATCCGTGGTGTTGATGCAGACTACGCGCTTCGAGTGCTTCTTGAGCGCGGCCTGGTCGAAGAGGTTGATCGGTTGGAAACCGCTGGGCGTCCGCACCGCTACGCAACCACGATGGAGTTTCTACGAAAGTTTGGGCTCTCCTCGCTCAGTGACCTTCCTCCACTTGAAGGCGATGCCGCGTCCATCTTGAGCCTGCAGCTCTCAGATGCTGCGCAGCCACCGACTGACCTACGTGCAGACGAAGGACCAGCGACGCCGGCCGGCGAAGGAGCCCTCGCTGACTGATCTTGTCCGCGTCAATGTGCTCGTGGCCGAGCGCTCGGGTCTCTCTCGCCGCGGCGCGGATGCAGCGATTGCGGCGGCACGGGTCACGAGTGCGGGCAGAACTGTTCTCCTAGGCGAACGTCTCGACGCAAGTTCGCTGCTAGAACTCGATGGAAAATCACTTGCGGCGCGCGGTAGAGCCCCAGCGGACGCCGCGGATCCGCTCGGCGGCGCGGAGATGCTCGCATGGCATAAGCCGTGGGGGGTGACAACCACTCATGCGGATCCGCATGCTGAGGTCACGCTGCCGCAGGCGCTCACGCCAATTCTCGGCGAGGCGCGAGCGGCGCGGATGCTCTCAATCGGACGACTTGATCGTGAGAGTGAAGGGTTGCTGCTCCTGACGCCCGAGAGGCGCCTTGTCTCTCCGATCGCTCACCCGCGCGCTGGACTCCTGCGCGGATACGCGGTGCGGTGTGATCTCCCGCTCGGACGAGCGGAACATTCGCGGCTACTTGCGGGAATTCGACTCACCGATGGCTGGGCGCGAGCACTTGATGCGCGGGAGGTTCGCCCGGACGATCGGCTGCCAGATGACGTGCTCGATGACGGATCAGATCCTGCCGAGTGGAGCTATATCGCTCTTGGGGAGGGGCGACACCATGAGGTCCGTAGACTTTACGGGGCAATTTCACGGCCTGTGCGTCGTTTGATTCGAATATCGTTTGGGCCAGTGCATCTTGCGGGTATTCGTGTAGGGGATGCACGCCCCTTGAGCGAAGCTGAACGCACGGAACTTGGAGCCGTTCTACTCGCCTCCGCAAACCGAGGCGCGGTGCTGCCATGAGCCAGATTGCGATCGATGGACCAGCATCGAGCGGGAAGAGCAGCGTGGGGAGTCGAGTCGCGGCGGCTCTCGAATACGGGTTTTTGGATACTGGTCTGCTGTATCGAGCGGTGACACGGGCGGCACTCGATGCAGAACTTGCCACCAGTGTGCTGGACGAGAGTTCCGCAATCAGCACAGAAGCATCGGAGAGACTGGTGCAGCTCGCGCTTCTGGCCAAGATTGAGCTTCGTGAGGGTAGCGCGACGATCGTTGTCGATGGGAGGAAGTATGCTCCCTCCGAACTAGAGCGCGGTGATGTGGAACGTGCAGTGGCATCATTTGCAGCCCTTCCAGAGGTCAGAGCTGCGCTGCGCACGGTGCAGCGCGACGCCGCCATGCGAGGTCGAATCGTATTGGCTGGGCGCGACATTGGAACGGTGGTCTATCCAGAAGCACGCCATAAATTCTTTCTCGATGCGTCGGCGGAGACCCGCGCGCTCCGAAGGGCAAGGCAGCGTGGATTCGCCGAGGGTTCGCTCGAGCACCAGGAGGCGCTGCGGAGCCTAGTGTCTCGCGACAAAGAGGATCGCAGTCGCACGGTGGCGCCACTACGCGCCGCGGAAGATGCGCTTCTGATTGCCACTGATGCGCTTAGCCTCGACCAGGTAGTCGATCAGATCGTCGAGAGGGTGCGCACGTCGCCTCATGCCGCTTGAACGTCCGCCGCTCGCCATGCGCGCCTCAGATGCGTTCGGGGCGTGGGCGATTCGTCGGTTAGCTCGAGAGATTTCGGTGGAAGGGATGGAACGAATCCCAACACACGGCCCGGCCCTTCTGGTCGGAAACCATGTCTCTTGGCTCGACCCAATCTTCCTAGCCTGCTGGCTTACCCCCGCGACTGGGCGGGCAATCAATTGGATGGGCAAGGCTGAAGCGATGCGTTGGCCTTTGATTGGCGCCTTCTTACGGGTCAATGGAGTCTTTGGCGTTCGACGTGGCGCCGCTGACCTCGAAGCGTTTCGACTGGCGGAGAACGTGCTCCGTGAAGGGAGACTCCTTGGCATCTATCCGGAGGGGACTCGATCGCGTGACGGGAAAATTGGCACGTTTCGCGAAGGTGCCGCGCTTCTCGCCCTGCGGAGTGGAGTCCCAGTCATCCCGGTGGCAGTAAGCGGCACCGAGCAACTTTGGCCCCGAGGTGCGCTGCTCCCACGCAGAGCGAAGGCGATTCGAATGGTGATCGGCGAGCCGCATCGCTACACGTACGAAGAAGGTGAGCGACCCGCCCTCTCACTCGTTGCTGAGCAGATGCGAGCCTCGGTCGCTGCGCTCCTTCCTCGCGAGTATCGTCCCTAGTCACTCTCACTCGTGCGAGGGCTGACGAGCCCGGAGCACAAGGTTCGCTTGGAAGGAGGGAGTAGGGGATAATCACTCCCATGGGAAGTGTCGAGAGCATCAGCATCGCGAAGCGCACCGGGGTCTGCTACGGCGTGCGTGAGGCGATTGACAAGGCGAAGCTTGCTCGCGCAGAAGGAAAGGCGACCCATACGCTCGGGCACGTGGTGCACAACGAGGGGCTGATTGCAGATCTCCACGCTCGCGGCATTGAGAGTGTCGAGAGCCTTGATCAAGTCCGTGAGGGTGCCGCGATCGTCATTCGCGCCCACGGAGTGACTCCAGAAGTACTAGCGAGCGCGAATGACCGCGGCCTTGAAGTGATCGATGGCACTTGCACTTGGGTCGTCCAAGAGCATCGTGAACTCGCGAAGCTTGTGGAAGAGGGCTACGAGATTGTCCTCCTTGGAACTCCGCATCATCCAGAGGTCGTTGGACTGCTCGGTTTCGCCCCGAACGCGATCCTCGTTGACGAGGAGGAAGATTGGGTCAAGATCCCACGCCGCAAGCGCATGGCCCTCATCACGCAATCCACGCAGCCACCATGGAAGTTTGAGCGGCTTGCCGCCTACCTCGTGTCTCGCTGCCATGAGTTGAAGGTGCTCAATACGGTGTGTCCCGTCACTATTCGTCGCCAAGAGGACACCATGGAGGCGGCTCGAGCGGTTGACATGATGGTCGTCGTGGGCGGCAGCAAGAGCGCGAATACCAAGGAGCTCACTCGTCTCTGCGAGATAAGTGGAACGCGGGCGCTGCAGATCGAATCAGCTGCTGAACTCGGCGACCCTGTTCCGTTCGAAGGAGTCATTCGTGTGGGCGTGACGGGCGGCACGAGCACACCGATTGAAGATCTTGAGCGCGTCGCCGCTCGGATCGCTGAAATCGCAGGGACGGAGTCAGTGAAACGACGCGCCCTTGAAATCGCGCGAGAGGCGCTCACCTCCGCTGCCACGCCGCAGTATCGAACAACCTCAATCACTGAACCGAGCGCGCGATGAATCGTCGTGACCCTGCGATCGAGGTCGCAGTGCAGGAGCGCCTACCACTCGTGGCCCTTGTCGGTCGCCCCAACGTGGGGAAGAGTACCCTCTTCAATCGAATCGTCGGCGAACGACGAGCGGTCGTAGAGGATCGTGCCGGAACAACGCGGGATCGGCTCATCGCAGCTGCGGAATGGAGCGGATTCAGATTTCGCCTTGTAGACACTGGAGGAATGCATCCGACCCAAGGCGACGTGATCGATGTGGCAGTGCAAGATCAGGCGCGCATGGCGGTGGCGAATGCCGATCTGATTATCCTGGTGGTAGATGCCGCGGCAGGTCCCAATCCCGGAGACGCTGAGGTTGCACAGTTGCTGCGAAAGAGCGGCAAGCCAATTCTGGTTGCCGCAAACAAGTCGGACAACATCGAACGGGAGCGGGCGTCCCACGAGTTTGCCGCCCTCGGATTCGATGCAATCTATCCCGTGAGCGCACAGCATGGAATTGGTTCTGGGGACCTCCTCGATGTCCTCATTGAGAGCTTGCGAGGGCTTCCGCCCGACACTGGTCTTCCGACGCGCGAGGGCGAGGTGACGGTGGCAATCGTCGGTCGACCGAACGTTGGCAAGTCGAGCCTGCTGAATCAGCTTTTGGGTGAGGAGCGGACTGTGGTGAGTAGTGTCCCAGGTACAACACGGGACGCCATCGACGATCACATTGATCATGCAGGTCGCTACATCACGCTCGTCGACACCGCGGGGATCAAGAAGCGGGGCAGAATCGCATCGGGCCCAGTTGCAGAAAAGTACGCAACCGTGCGCTCAGTTGCGGCGTTGGATCGCGCCGACGTGGCGCTCTTGCTTATCGACGCAACAACCGGTCTCCAAGCGCAGGATCTTCATGTTGCGGGCTCCGTTATCGAGGCGGGGAAGGGCCTTGTCATCGTGATGAATAAGTGGGATCTTGTTGAGAAGGACGGATTTACGTTTGATGTGGCGATGGGCCTTCTCCGTCGCCAAGCTCCGTTTCTTGACTTTGCACCGATTCTCTCCATCTCTGCGCTGACAGGACTGCGTGCGACGAAGGTGCTCGACGCGGCGATTGCCGCAGCGGATGCGCGCAAGTTGCGAATCCCGACCGGCGCCCTGAACCGCCTTGTCGCGGAAGCGGTAGCGCGCCAAGAGCCCGCGCATAGTGGTAGCAAGCGCCCGAAGATCCTCTACGCAGCGCAGGCGGCTACGCCGCCTCCCACTTTCGTTCTCTTCGCACGGAACGCCGCACAGGTGCATTTCAGTTGGCAGCGCTTCCTCGAGAACCAGATCCGTGATCAGTACCCGCTGACGGGAACCCCGATCCGTATCATCGTGCGGGAGCGAGCGGCCGAGGAGGGTCGCGAGCGCGGTCGGGCAGGGAGTCGTGCCAGGAGTCGCAGTCGATGATTCGCATCCTCGGGGCAGGTGCATGGGGGAGCGCACTTGCTGCGCTGCTGGCGCATCCACGCGACGGTGCAGCACCCGCAGATGTCGAGCTGATCGCTCATACCGCTGCGGAAGCCGCCACGATCAGCAACGCGCACACGAACGCCCGTCGACTACCCGGAGTCACGTTGCCGGCGACCATCAGGATGCGCTCGACAGAAGAGGATCTCCCAGCACTCAGCGCGCGCGACCTGCTTATCGTCGCGATCCCGTCTGATGCGATCCGAGCCGCACTTTCGCCGGTCGCGGTGGGCGAAGCACGTGTCGTGATGGCCTCAAAGGGACTCAGCCGAGAGGGGGAGCGTGTCTCTGAACTGGCTGCTTCTGCAGGGATCAGTCCTGCACGTCTGTTCACGCTCTCCGGACCAAACCTCGCCCGAGAGATCGCAGCCGGCAAGCCGGCTGCCGCTGTCCTCGCTACCCACGCAGCTGACCGTGATCAGGTCCTTGCGGATTTGGCTCGTCCAACGTTTCGGATCTACTTGAGTGACGATCCTGTTGGCGTTGAGGTCGCAGGTGCGCTCAAGAACCCTCTCGCGATTGCAGTGAGCGGGGTTCGTTCACTTGGGTATGGGGAGAATGCTGCGGCGGCGTTGCTCTCTCGGGGTGTTGCGGAGATGGCACGGCTTGCTGAAGCGTGCGGTGGGCGTGCCGAGAGCGCTTTCGGACTTGCGGGCGTCGGGGATCTTGTCCTTACCGCATCCAATACAGGTTCTCGAAACGCGCGGCTCGGTGAACTGCTCGCGTCAGGGATGCCGGTACGAATCGCGGTCGAAACCATCGGCGCTACGGTTGAAGGCATCCCAACGGCGCACGGCGCGCTGTTACTCGCCGCTCGCCTCGGAGTGGAGCTTCCAATCACTGCTGCAGTCGTGGCCGCGCTTGAACATGGGATCAGCATTGAGCGTCTTGCCGAGGGCCTCCTCGGGCGTGCGCCAACGGAAGAGTGGCACTGACCAGGGCGTGGATAGGCTGCTAGAATCGCCGCTCGCGCACAGCGACGGAGCGTAGCGCAGCTTGGTAGCGCGCTTGCCTGGGGGGCAAGAGGTCGCAGGTTCAAATCCTGTCGCTCCGACCAGCATCGTGTTGAAAAAGAAAAGGCCCGGGGTCTCCCCCGGGCCTTTTCCATTCAAGCGTCGGCGGCGTGCCGCCGTGAGAGGCCTTGTTGGATTAGCGGCCAGTGTTCTTCAGGGTTGCGATCTTCCAAATGAGGAGACCGTAGCCCGGCTTCGCCAGGATGTCCGCAATCGTGTATCCAACCTGCTTCAGCACAAGGCCGTCACCGGCGCTCAGCCCAATGTTCCCAGCGATTGTTGGGAGCAGGTAGGCGATTGGGTAGACGCCCCATGTTGCCAGGAGCACGACTCGAAGTACCTTGAAGATGCCCTGAATCTCCTTGCTCTGCTTCTTGAACGAGGCATCGATACCGCCGAACAGGTCACGCAGAATCAGGACGAAGAAGATCGTGCTGATGGCGCCCCAGATCGTGCGGGAGGAGTCAAGGACCACGGAGGTCTGATTGTCCATCTCGCCGATGTAGCCCGTCGCGATCATCAGGAAGGCGTAGACCACATTCCTCTGGATCAACTTGCTCTCGATCTTCTTATCAAGGCGGAGCACGAGGATCAACTCAGCAACAAGGAGTGGCACCGTGAGGAGCCAGTCAACGTAGCGATATGCCTCGTTAAACTCGCCGAGCGTGCCACCAGCGGTGGCGACCCACGAGTCGAAGATGCGGACGTAGTGGTAGAACGCAATCAGCACCACTGTGGCAGAAAGCGTGACCGCCATCCGGTTTCCTTCCTTCAGCGCTCCGCGTGCGGAGACGAAGAAGAAGAAGCTCGCGCCCATCGAGGCGATGGCGAGCGACATGAAGTTGTATACCAACTGGTATCCCTGTTCTGGACTCATTACGACCTCCAAATATCTGTGCGGCCTCTCTCCGCCGCTCAACGGATTATGACCCAAAGGGGCATATTGTTGTGGAACCGCAACAATCAGAGCGCGGCGCTCCCTTTGTAACAATGAGACTGGACGCGGACAAAGGGGCGGTGTGGCCTGCGAGGCGCTACGCTGCCGAGAGGAGGTAGCGATGCCAGCAATCGGGGAATTGACGAGGATTGAACCGGTTCACCTTGCCCGACTCGAGGCACAGGGGATCTTCACGACCGGACTGCTTCTTGAGCGCAGCGAAACCCCGACGCGGCGACAGACGCTCGCGGACCAGACCGACGCCTCCCTCGCAGACGTCGCTGAGTGGCGGGATGAGGCCCTCCTCCTCAACCTCGCCTTCTTCGGGCGCCCTGAGCATCAACTGCTCGCCGCCGCCGGGATCACCGGCATCCGCGCACTGGCCGAAAGCGACTGGGATGAGTTTCAGGCCGCGGTGATGCGGGCAACCGTTCTGCTCGGCCGAGTTGCGCCAGACCCGCTCTCCCTACGCTCATGGTGGGAGCAGGGACGCGTTCTCGTCGACGCGTGAATCAGATGCGCCGTGCGGCGCGTCGAGTCGGGGTTTCAGTGCTCACGCTCGTCGCCCTGCTTGCCATCACGCTCAGCCTGTTCCTGTTCCCTCCCGTCACGCATCTCTTCCTTGGCCTCGCGAGGTCGGCAGATGTGCTCAACGTTGAGCCAGCGGTCGCCCACGCACTCTCTGACGCGCTCGTGCGGGACCTCCTCATTGGCGGGGCCTTTGAGGTGCCCCTCAATGCTGAGCCGCTCCTCAGCGCGTCGGAGCGCTCACACCTTGTGGACGTGGGGATTCTCTTTAGGATTCTGATGGCAACCGGAGCCATCTCGTGCGCGACGCTCGTTGGAGTTTACCTTCGTAACCGCCGATGGTTCGTTCAGGGGCTTCGCGACGGCGCGATACTCCTTGGCGTCGGCGCCGCAGTGGTCGGAGCGGCCTTCACGTTCGCCTTTGATGCAACGTTCACGTTTGCCCATGAGCTGCTCTTTCCTGCAGGTAACTGGACGTTCAACCCAGCAACCGACCGATTGGTGCAGCTCTATCCGACGACCTTTTGGGTGTGGACTGCATCTTCCTTCTGCGCAGTGCTCGTTGGAGCCGCGACACTCGGCTTCTTGTTTGCTCGAACGCGACGGCACTGATGGGCGAAGCGTATCTCGTTGCCATCATCGGCTCGATTATCGGGATCCATGGTATCGCGCGACGTTGGAGTCCTTCGACGAATCGCACCGTCGTACTCCCGGTGGCGTCGGCCGTCACCATCGTGTTCCTTCTGGTCGACACCCTTGGGCTTGCAAGAGGATGGTTCGCAACTCCGGCAACTGGCACCACCTTGGCGCTCCCTGGGGCGGGCCCGCTTGGTCGCGGATTCCCGATTGAGGAGCCACTGCTGCTGTTTGGCATCTCGTCACTTGCCGTCGTGTTGGCCGATCTTTTTGGTCGTGGGCGTATGCGAACGACCGACGCGATCGGGTTGCGTGATGCCGTAAGCTCCGCCCTGATCGGCGCTCTGATCGGCGGAACGCTCGGGGCGATGTTGAGCGGCGCGGAGTATACGGTTGCCTCCACCGCACTTGCTGGCGCGGGCCTTGCGCTCGCCTGGCCGCTTCTCGCAGCGGACCGAGGATCACAAGCCTCATTTGTGATCTTTGTGCTCCTTACTGTGATCTTTGACAACGTGCTCTGCCTGAGCGGCCTGCTGACGTATCCGTCAGCACCGCGTAGTGGTCTGCTCATTTGGTTGATGCCGATTGAAGATCTTTTCTACGCGGTGGGTCTCGTAGGGGCGGCTCTACGGTTTCGCGTCGAGGTTATTCGAGGAGAGGGGAGCGCGTGGAGGATCTTCCTTGCGTCGCGTCCGATCTCGTGGATCAACACGGGACTCCCGTTTCTCGCTGGGCTGATCGCTGCCGGTGCAGGTGAGCGTCTGGGCGGCTGGCTTCTCGCCCCACTCCTTTGGTGGGCCGCCGGGTACAACCTCTTTCTTTACGGCATTAATGATCTCTACGATCGGGCGAGTGATGCTGAGAATCCGAGGAAGGGTGGCGCGGAAGGTGCACTGTTGCGATCCCGCGACCTCCCGCCGCTCCGCGCCTCTCTCTGGATCGGCGGTGTTCTGCCGGCAATGGTGATGGCGGCTCTCATCCCAGCTCCGGCCGGTCTCGCACCCCTCGGCGCGGTAGGACTGGCCACTCTCTATAGTGCGCCGTGGTTTGCACGCGCCCGCTCGATCCCGATCCTCGACTCGATGGTCTCCTCCTCGCACTTCCTCATTCCGCCGATCGCCGGGCTTCTCTTTGCACGCACCGTCAATGAGGTTTGGCTTGCGCCGCTTTGCGCACTTGCCCTCTGGGGCGTCGCGAGCCATGCGCTCGGTGCAGTACAAGATGTGGATGCAGATCGAAGCTCAGGGATTCGCACGATCGCAACCCTGTTCGGTCAATCCCGTACCGCGTGGCTGATTGTCCTGATCTACCTAGCGGCTGCCCTGTTGCTCGTGATTCAAGAGGAGCCGCTTGCGCGTCTTGCGGCGGTGATTCCGCTAGTAAGCGCAATCTCGGCGGCGCCGCTCATCCGCGCAGCACCCTCGTACCGCGCCGCTCGCGCCGCGTGGCGCAGATTTCTCTGGCTGAATGCACCTCTGGGTACGATCGCCTCCATGATCTTGCTTGAGAGTTGGCGCTGATGGATGCAAGTCTCCCGCTTGAGCGCATTGACGATTTGCTGTTGCGACTCCTTGATCGCGTGGAGGTACTACCAGCCGAGAAGGTGCCGATCGATCAGCATGCAGCGGAGCCCCTGCTCGGACGGGTGATTGCCGCACCGCTACGCGCCGCCGTGAACCATCCGCCAAGTGATGTTTCGGCAATGGATGGTTGGGCGGTTCGCGCAGCGGACCTTGATCTTGCAACGGCCGATACTCCCGTACAGCTGCGATGCGTCGGGGACTCCGCGGCGGGCGGCGGTGTGTCCGCGAACGCCCTTGCGCATGGGGAGTGTAGAAGGATTGCGACAGGCGCCCAGATGCCGCTCGGCACAGACAGCGTGGTCCCCGTGGAGCTGAGCTACCTCGAGGATCCTCGACGCGGCGCGACACGATTGCAGCGCACTCCGGCCACACTTCCGTCTTCCGTCTGGTTTACGGCGCCGCACGCGATCGGGTTACACATCCGTCGGCGAGGCGAAGACATGCAGACGGGGGACCTCCTTGCCGAAGCGGGGGCTCTTGTCGACGCCGCACTACTATCAGTCATCTATACGAGCGGCGCTGAAGCGTTGGCTCTGGTGCCACGACCCCGTGTTGCAATTCTGACGAGCGGGGATGAACTCTCTAGCGCAGCGGGACCCTCGCAGATACGCGACAGCAACGGCCCCACGCTCGCCGCACTTGCACGCAGCGAAGGTGCGGAGGTGGTGTCGGTTGTTCAGATAGGTGACGACCCGGCCGCCATTCAAGCCGCAGTCGAGCATCTACGTGCGACGTGTGACCTCGTGGTGACCTCAGGGGGTGTCAGTGTTGGCGCGCATGATCACGTAGGTGAAGCGCTTGCGTCAAACTTTGACATCCTCGCCTGGCGCGCGGCCATTCAGCCAGGGAAACCGCTGCTGTTGGGAGTGCGTCGCCCGAACGCGGGTGGCGCTCAGTTCGCACTTGGCGTCCCAGGAAACCCGGTTAGCGCCTTCGTGATCGGGGTTGAGGTACTCCTCCCGCTGATTCGTGCGCTCGTGGGGAGGCCGGCCTACGCGATGGAACTTGATGGCGTGTTGGAGGAGTCGGTGCAGAGTCCAATCGGCAGACGCTCATTCCTGAGACTCTCTGCGGTGCGTACCCCGAGCGGCGACCTTGATCGAGACGCCGAGGGTAGGGTTCGCGTACGTCTTGCGGGCGGTCAGGGGAGTCATCAAACTGCGCCGCTCGCCACGTGCGATGCGCTAGGCGTGATACCCGAAGAGGTCGGCACGTTGGCGGCGGGCGCAAAGATTCTTCTGCACCCGCTTCCGCGGGCCGCACGACGAATCACGGCGTCAAACGGTTAGGATCAGCCTATGGAAGATCGACGTCTGAGTCACGTTGGTGCGGACGGACGCGCAAGAATGGTGGATGTTGGTGTGAAGCCCATCACCGATCGGCGTGCTGTCGCAGTCAGTCGCGTCGCTGTTTCCGCTGAGGTCCTGGATCTCATCAAACGCGAAGAGACGCCGAAGGGCGCTGTTCTGCGCACCGCCGAACTTGCGGGCATTCAGGCGGCAAAGCGCACCGCCGAGCTGATTCCGCTCTGCCACCCGCTTGTCCTCTCCTTTGTGAAGGTGGATTGTGCGGTGGACCGCGAGACTTCTGGGGTAACGATTCGATCCGAGGTGCACTGCACTGGACAGACTGGCGTGGAGATGGAGGCACTCACCGCCGCATCCGTTGCGGCGCTGACGGTCTACGACATGATCAAGGCGATCGATCGCGAAGCAGTCATTGGCCCTACGCAGCTTCTGGAGAAGGCAGGGGGCTCGAGCGGAACGTGGATTCGAAATGGTTGATGTGAAGCGTACCGTCCTGATTGTCACGGTGAGCGACTCAGTCTCGGCCGGAACTCGCGAGGATCGCTCTGGCGCGCTTGCCGCCGCCGCAATGGAAGCGCACGGGTGGGAGGTCTCGCGCGCATCGATTCCCGACGAGCGCGACCAGATCAGCGAACTCTTGAGCCACCGTGCAGGGACTGTCAACGTGATCTTGACAACGGGCGGCACGGGGCTGACGCCGCGCGATGTGACCCCCGATGCAACAAAGCCACTTCTTGAACGAGAAATCCCTGGCATACCTGAAGCGATCAGGATGCTGGGGCGGTCGCAGACGCCTGCTGCCATCCTCTCGCGTGGCGTCGCAGGCGTCCTTCGAGGAAGCCTGATCGTCAACATGCCTGGAGGAAGTGGGGCCGTGCGGGACGGTTTGGCAATCCTTCTCCCCGTCCTGGAGCATGCGTGCGAGACGATCGCGGGTCCCGTGGATCACGGCTGAGAGCCAGCCGCGCAGGAAGGGAGGCTTCGTTACGCTAGGGCGTGTGTAGACTCGTCCAGCACCCACAATCTGTGGGGGTTATTGAGGAGGTAAGGTGCGCTGTCCGTCCTGCAAGGAGCCCGATACGCGGGTGGTGGACTCTCGCGACCTCGACGAAGGGAGTGTGATCCGACGTCGTCGGGCGTGCCGTATCTGCGGCACACGAGTCACCACCTATGAACGAGCTGAGCTTGCGCGTCTCTACGTCGTCAAGCGCTCCGGTCTTCGGGAGGAGTACGATCCGCTCAAACTTCTCGACGGCCTTCGCACCGCGTTGGCACGTCGCCCAGTTCCCGTCGACGCGCCAGAACGCGCGATGGAGGCGATCGAGGCACAGATCCGCGCCACCGGCGTGACAGAGATCTCCACGTCGCGGATCGGCGCTCTTGCGATGGCGGCCCTTCGGGAGATTGACCAGATCGGGTACATCAGGTTCGCGAGTGTGTACCAGTCATTTGAGGATCTCGCCACCCTTAAGCGTGAAGTGGACGTGCTGCTTGAGGAGAAGGGGGCGGGCGGCGGGAAGCGCCGCCGCCGCGTCAGCGTGGAGAGCGAGCGATGAGCGTCTTGTCCGATCGCGATCTCCGCGCCGCACTCATATCAGGAGAGATCGCTGTCACCCCGTTTGATGAGCGCGACGTGCAGCCGGCATCCATCGATCTCCATTTGGATCACACCTTCCGTGTCTTCCGCAACAATCGATATGGCTTCATCGATCCTCGCGCAGAGCAGCCTGAACTCACCGATCTCGAGGTGGTTGCCGAGGGGGAGCGCTTCATGCTCCACCCCGGCGAGTTTGTCCTAGGACAGACGCTCGAACGGATCAGTGTCGGGAAGGGACTGCTCGGACGCCTCGATGGCAAATCGTCGTTGGGTCGTCTTGGGTTGCTCATCCACTCCACCGCAGGCTATGTGGATCCCGGCTGGATTGGCAATCTCACCCTAGAACTTGGCAATGTCGCCCGTCTCCCGATCGCGCTCTACCCAGGAATGAAGATCGGCCAAATCTCGTTCCATCGAATGTCCAGCGAGGTTGAGCGACCGTACGGCAGCAAAGAGTTGCGCAGTCGATATCAGGGGCAGACGGAACCGACCGCGTCAGCAATCCATGTGGATTTTGACGCGACTCGGCGCGAGACAGATCTCACCTAACTGTGTTGAACGCAGAGGGGACTGGCGTTCGCTCCGTCCGCACGATTGAGCTCGGCGGAGTTCGAGTTGACCTGTTTCAGATCGGGGTGTTTCGCAGCGACGCTGGCGCAATCTTCGGCCCCGTCCCGCGCACGACGTGGGAACCACTCGTGCGCAACGAAATCGATGTGCAGTCTCGACTCTTGCAATCTCTCAACGCGCTCCTTGTACGGACCGCAACAGACGCGATCCTCCTCGAGACAGGCGCAGTCCCCGCCGGCGAACGACGCGAAAGTGAGGAGATGCATTCGGTCAGTGCCCGCGACGCGCTCATTGCGGCGCAGGAAGATCCTGATAGCCTCGGCTATGTGATTCCCAGTCACCTCCATCGCGACCATGCGGGCGGTCTCACCCGGCGCGATGGGGAGGCAGCCTTTCCCCGCGCCTCAATTGTTGCCCCGCGAGTGGAGATTGATGCCGTTGCAAGCCCCTCTGCACGCGCACGTGCGGCGTACGACGTTCCGCTGCTCACGCGCCTTTTCGCGGGATCGCCTCCAGAGACGTTTGCGGATCGACGCCAGCTGTTGCCAGAGGTTGAGTTACGACTGATTGGCGGACACACCCGAGGTTCACAGGCGACGATCATCCGTGGGCGTGAGCACACGCTGCTATTCATGGGCGATCTCTTCATGCGGCCGTGGCAGGCGAATCCACGATGGGTGACGGCGTTTGACGATGAGGGTTGGGCCTCCGTCGATGCGAAGAGCTCGATTTTTGCGGAGGCGGCGGCGGAAGAGTGGCTGATCGTCCAGAGCCACGAACTCAGCGAACCGCTGGTTCGACTGGAGGTTGATCGCGATCGATTCCGCCCAGTTGCGGTGTAGCGCTACGGGGCGCGCAGCAGGGGCGCGATCAGCCCTGGTCCGTCCTCAGGCGTGAACGGGCGCGGGAGCACCTGGACGACGCGACCCTCCGAATCGAGCAGGATCTTCGTCGGCAGTCCGCCCGCCAGGGCGGCGCGGAAGAGTGCGCCACCCTCATCGAGAAGGATTGGGTACTCCAGGTCGTATCGCTGCGCATACCCATGCACCGTTTCGTCCAGTTCCTGAACGGAGATCCCGACAATCATGAGGCCGCCGTCCCGATAGGCTCGGTCGAGCGATCGAAGCGTGGGGGTCTCCTGCTGGCACGGGGGGCACCAGGTGGCAAAGAAGTCAACAACAACCAGGCGAGGCTCCGCAAATCCTGCCTCCCGACGGGCGGCCATAAGTTCTCCGAACGTTCCGCCACCTGCCGCGGGCTGCGAGCCCGGAATCTCAAACAGGCTGCCGACGAGCGGGCCGTTTGCATTGGGATCGATGACATATCTGCCTTGGTCGTTGAGGCCGACACCCGATGAGCCCGTGGTCGGGATACTGGTACCGGCAAGCGCAAGGATGGTGCCAACGCCAAGTGCGATCACGGCGATGCGAGCGAGGACGCGCCGCGGGAATGGACCGATCACTGCCATGACTAGAGACCTGGGAGCCCAGGGAGAACGCGCGCGAGGAAGGGGAGGAGCCCAGCGGCAATGGCTACCCCAATGAGCGCGACGAGCACTCCACCAATACGACCTGCAACACGCGTGCCACGCCGAAGCGTGGTCAGAATGCGTGGGGCGCGGCTTTCGCTGCGCTCTGCGACGAGTGCGATCCCCGCGAATGGGATCCCTAAGCCTGCGCTGTAGATTAGGAGGAGTGCGGCTGCACCAAGCGGATCACTTGAAGTTGCAGCGAGCGCAAGGATCGAGCCAAGAACGATTCCGATGCACGGCGTCCATGCGGCGGCAAACGCGAGCCCAAGGAGAAAACTTCCGGAGCGGCCCGCGACGGTCACCGCACGTGGCGCAACGCTGCGATCGAGGAGTGGAGCGCGAATGAATCCAGCGAGATGGAGTCCGCCGATGATCACCGCGATCCCGATAGGAAGTTGGATCGCAGGGAGGAGTCCAGCCAGTGCGCCGCCGGCGTATGCGGCCCCGAGACCAAGGATCGTGAAAAGCAGGGTGAAGCCAGACACAAAGAGCATCGCGTGGAGTAGCGGGGACTCGCCGCTTCGGAGAGCAGCGAGGCGCCCGAGATACGCGGGGACCAGCGGGAGCACGCACGGTGAGAGGAAGCTGAGCGCGCCAGCGAGGAGCGCCGTGAGCAAGCTGATCTCAGACACAGCTCAGGCGTCTCGCCCCAAACGCTCAAGAAAGCTCTCGATTCGCAATCGACTTGTGGCAACCGCGAGCACCTCACCTCGGTATTCAAGCGCTGGAATCTCTGTGAGGAACCGCTTGTGGAGGAGCGGGTCGTGCTCAATGTTGATCTCTTGGATGGTGCCGAGAAGGGGAGAGCCAGCCAGCACTGCGCGGAGCGCGCGTCTCGCCTCGTCGCAGAGTTCACACTCGGGCCGCGTGTAGAGGGTGATCGGGAGCATCGCCATAGGCGTATTCTCCCATGCGGCGCTGGGCTACCATCTTGAGGGGCCCCCGTAGCTCAGTGGATAGAGCGCCGCCGTCCTAAGGCGGGCGTCGTCGGTTCGATTCCGGCCGGGGGCACCACTGGGGCACCCAGCGAGAGAGGAGCGATGGTGAGCGATCCGCAGATCACGAAGGAGATTCCAGACTTTCAACGCCCTCCGGACGTCGGGGTCCTTCGAAACGGCGCATTCTTGCGGCTCTGGATTGCCCAGCTGCTCACACAGATCGGCGGCAACGTGGTCCTGTACGGATTGACCGTGCTCGTGGCTGAACGGAGCGGGTCAACCTCAGCGCTCAGCTTGCTCTTCTTGAGCTTCCTCGTCCCCGCGGTCGCCCTCTCCCCAATCTCGGGTGTCTGGGTTGATCGTCTCGACAAACGACTCGTACTCATCGTGGCCAACTTCACACGAGCGGTTGCCTTCTTCATGATGCTCGGGAGCGTCGATGCCCTTGGCGTTGTGCTGCTGTTGAACATCTTCGCGAGTTTCATGACCACCATCTTTGCTCCCGCCGAACTGGCAATGATTCCTTTGCTGGTACGCCGCGATCAGTTGACTTCAGCTAACGGACTTTTCACCTTCACCCTGAACGCCGCCTTCGCGCTTGGCTTTGCACTCATTGGGCCTGCGGTGGTGCGGATCGCGGGGCCTGAGGCCTCTATCATCCTTGTCGCCGTCCTCTTTCTATTCGCTGGTCTGCTCTGCATCGGACTCCCGTCAGCCCCTCCGAGTGCACATGCTGACGGTCTCATCGGATCCACGCGTAGCAGCACACGGACCACGACATCGGAGCTGGTTGAGGGGCTGCGATATATCCGTGCCCATGGCTCGGTAGGCTGGTCGCTCGTCTACCTGGCAATTGCAGCGAGCGTTGTTGGCTTGATGGGCGTCCTCGGACCCGACTATGTTGCAGACGCGCTTGGACTTGAGGCGCGCGACTTTTGGCTTATCGTTCTGCCGATCGGGCTCGGTGTTGTCACTGGAATCTTGGCGCTCAACAGTTGGGGGAAGGCGGTATCGCGGCGACGACTGATCGAAGGTGGCCTCCTAGGTGTTGGGGCAGGACTGGCGCTGTTGGCACTCGCCCAGCCGATCAGCGCGGTGATCTCCGATGGGGCGAGCTCGCTCGGCGGGCTGCCGATCGGTCCGGGCGCTTCGGCGCTCGCCACGGTGATCTTCATCGCCTACTTTGCGGGTGCCGCATACGGATTGGTAGCAATTCCTGCGCAGACGGCACTACAGGAGGAGCTTCCCGTCGAGGTACGAGGACGCGTATTCGGCGTTCTCAACATGCTCGTGAGTCTTGGAAGTTTCGTTCCGATCATCGCGGTCGGTCCGATTGCGGATACATTTGGTGCCACGAACACTCTGCTCGGCGTCGGGGTGAGCATTGCCGCCGTCGCTCTCCTCTCAATCGTGCGCGGACCGCGGCGCGTGGGAGCACCTAGCTCGCAGTAGGTACCTCTCGCATCATCGCCACCGCAATAGACGCGGCGAGCGCAGCATTCGACTCCGCGAGCGCTAGGTTCGCTGGAATGGATCTGGAGGCGGTTGCCTCGGCGATCGCGGCAAGTATCCGTGGTGTTGCCGCTGGTCCCCGCACGCCCTCCGCCGCGGCGGCCGCGAGACCCTGTTCGATCGCCCCTGCGATCTCATTCGCAGGGATCTCATGTGCGAGCGGAATCGGGTTTGCAATAAGCAGGCCGCCGCCCCAACCAATAGCGCTGGCGGCGCGCATCGTTGCTGCAATCTCGTGCGGGTTATCAGCCCGATGCGTGAGCGGGAGTCCACTGCTGCGACTCCAGAACGCGGGGAAGTCGCTCGTCTGGTACCCGATCACCGGTACCCCGAGTGTCTCCAAGACTTCGAGCGTCTTGGCAAGGTCAAGAAACGCCTTGGCCCCCGCGGTAACGACCGCGACTGGATGTCGCGCGATGGCGCCGAGATCCGACGAAATGTCGAAGCTCTCCTCAGCGCCGCGATGTACGCCGCCGATGCCGCCTGTGGCAAAGATCTGAATCCCCGCCAAATGAGAAATCGCAACGGTTGCAGAGACGGTGGTCACTCCAGCGGGAAGGCGCGTCGCAATTGCGGAAGGGAGGTCACGCTCGGCAAGTTTTACGGAGGCGTTGAGGAGCCGTTCCTCTTCACCAGGTTCGACGCCGGCCACAAGCGCTCCGTCGAGAACCCCCGTGAGGGCCGGGACCGCACCAGCTGCACGGATCGCTTCGTTCACGCGGTCGAAGCAGTGGCGATTGTGTGGTGCAGGAAGCCCGAGTCGTGAGGTGATCGTCGACTCGAGCGCGACGACCGCGCCGCCAGCGGCGAGCGCCTCGCGCACCTCTCGAGAAACTCGTAGTTGCACCTCAGTCTCCTCCCTGGCGCTGTAAGTGTGCCCGTGCGGTCCGGTGCCCTGCGCGAAGTGCATCCTCCCACGATTTCTCTGATGCACGTGCAACGAGGAAACCCCCGGCGAAAGCGTCGCCGGCCCCTGTGGAATCGACCGCTCCTTCAATGGGGTCGGCAGCGACCGACGCGAGGATCGCACCGCTCGTCGCGCGCACCTCGGCAATCCCAGATCCTCGCTTGATGACCTGGGTCAGTCCTGCGATCGGACGCCGAAGAAGTTCCAGGTACTCCGCTTCCTCCTCGTTCGCGAAGAGGTGGGTCGCTCCGCTCGCGGCGAAGCGCGATCGGCTCTCTTCTGGACCCCACTCGGTGAGTGCGCCCACTGATGAGGCATCAAGGGAGGTTGGGATGCCTGCCAATCTCGCCTCTTGAAGCAGGCGCAGCGTGGTGGATGCGAGGGGTTCGCCCATGAGTGAGTAGGCGGGGGCATGGAGCCAGGTGGCTTCGCGCAACGCCGTTGACCCTGGGTGCTGCAGGTTGGTTGCGACACCGCGATCAGGAAGCATGGTCCGCTCCCCATCTGGTTCAACGATCACGATGATTGATGGACTGCGCCCAGCGCGCTGAAGGATCGGCTCCACCCCCGCGGAGCGGAGCGCAGCTTCAAGGGCGTCGCCGGTGGCATCGCTTCCAATCGCGCCGAGAAATCGGGCACGACCCCCTGCCGCGGCTACAGCGACAGCGACGTTGGCAGCACTTCCACCGCGTCGACGAGTGATCTGCGCCGCTGCATCGCTACCGCGCCGCCACGGCGCGGTGAGGCGGACGGCGATCTCATCGATCAGATCGCCAACGCTGACGATCAGCGGACTGGTCGCCGATCGTCGCTCCTTGGGCTCATCGCTCACGACACTCATAGGCGGCGAGTGTATCGGCTATCCTCTGTTGCCTCGGGCGGTTAGCTCAGTTGGTTAGAGCGCAGCCTTGACATGGCTGAGGTCACAGGTTCGAGTCCTGTACCGCCCACCAGAAGTCCGAGGAGGTAGGGAAGCGACGAATGGCTGACGACGGGGTTCAGGCGGCACTCGAAGAGGAGCTCCTCGCCGCCCCTGCGCGCGGCTCGGCCGACGAACTCCTTGACGCAGGAGCTGCAGATCACCTCGGTCGCATGCGCCACTCCGCCGCCCATGTGATGGCCGAGGCGGTCATGCGCCTCTTCCCTGGCGTCAAGCTCGGCATCGGCCCAGCGATTACCGACGGGTTTTACTACGACTTCCTCCTGGAGCGTCCGCTGACGCCGGAAGACCTTGCGGCAATTGAAACGGAGATGGCGAAGAGCATCGCTGCGAATCATACCTTCTCGCTGAACGAGCACTCGTTCGACGAAGCGCGCGCGGCGCTCGTCAAGGCGGATCAACCATTCAAGATCGAAATCATGGATGACTTGGCCGCCAAAGCTGCAGCGGCCGGTCAGCCGAAGCCGAACGTCACCACCTACACGCACGGTGAATTCCAAGATCTCTGTCGTGGGCCACACGTAGAGAGCACGGGGAAGATCGGGCCGTACAAGCTCCTCTCGGTTGCCGGCGCATATTGGCGAGGGAAGAGTGACCGCCCCATGCTGCAACGAATCTATGGCACCAGCTGGGACACGCAAGAAGAGCTGGATCAATTCATCTGGCGCCGCGATGAGATGAAGAAGCGTGATCATCGTCGACTCGGCGTGGCCCTTGACCTCTTCTCTTTCCATGACGTCTCGCCGGGGAGTGCCTTCTGGCATCCGAAGGGGCAGCTGCTCTGGCGCACGCTGGAAGGCGCGATGCGGGAGCTGCAAGATGCGCGAGGCTACCAAGAGATCTCCACCCCGATCATCGTCAGCAAGCGCTTGTGGGAGCAGTCAGGACACTGGGAGCTCTACCGCGAGAACATGTTCATCATTGAATCAGAGGGTGAGGAGTTCAGCCTTAAGCCAATGAACTGCCCTGAGAGCACCGTCATTTACAAGACAAAGACGCGTAGCTACCGCGACCTTCCCCTCCGTCTCTCAGAGTACGGCCGGTTGCACCGCAATGAGCTCTCCGGGACGTTGAGTGGCCTAACGCGAGTGCGTCACTTTATTCAGGACGACGGACACATCTACGTGCGACCAGATCAGATTGAAAGCGAGATCGACTCGCTGCTCGGCGAAGTTGCCACCGTCTACGGCTGGTTTGACCTGCCAGTTGAGTTTGTCTTCTCCACGAAGCCTGCAAAGGCGCTCGGTGATCCGAAGTTGTGGGAGAAGGCCGAGGGGATGATTGAATCAGCACTCAAGCGTTCGGGTGCGAAGTGGCGTTTGAGTGCCGGCGACGGTGCCTTCTATGCGCCAAAGATTGATATCATCGTGCGTGATGCCCTCGGTCGTGAGTGGCAGACCGCAACGATCCAGGTTGACCTGGCAATGCTTCCTGAGCGCTTTGATCTTGAGTATGTGGACGAGGTGGGGGAGCGGGTCCGACCGATCGCGATCCACCGTGCCATCTACGGTTCGCTCGAACGTTTCATCGGAATCCTCGTCGAGCACTTTGCGGGAGCCCTTCCACTCTGGCTCGCACCTGAACAGGTGGTGATCATCCCGATTGCAGATCGCCATCTCGAGGCGGCAGAGACGGGAGCGAAGATCCTGCGCGGCGCGGGGATCCGAGTGAGCATTGATGGTTCATCAAATCGAATGCAGAACAAGATCCGACTTGCGCAAGAGCAGAAGGTTCCGCTGATGCTTGTACTTGGCGACAAGGAGGCTGAGGCCGGCGGCGCTGCGCCGCGCTGGCGCGATGGGACGCAGGAGGCTCCGACAAGCTGGGATGCGCTTGCGGCGAGGCTCGCAGCACAGGTTGCGGCACGTAGCGTCTTATGATTGGACCCTCTCGCACGCCCCTGTTCGTTGAGGTGCTACGATGTTGGCCCAGGCGGAAGCTCTCCGCGGTGGCCAGCCTAGACGATCGTGAGGGTGTAGCCGATTAAGGATTTGCGTATCAATCTCCAAATCCGCGTCCCCCAGGTGCGCGTTCTCGATGAAGACGGCAACCAACTCGGAGTACTCCCCACCCACGAAGCCTTTCGCCAGGCCCAAGAGCGTGGCCTCGACCTTGTCGAAGTTGCCCCAACGTCAGCCCCACCCGTCTGCAAGTACCTGAACTACGGTCAGTACAAGTACGAACTGCAGAAGAAGGAGAAGGATTCCAAGAAGCGACAGAAGACCGTCGACCTGAAGGAGCTTCGCTGTACCCCCAAGATCGGTGAGGCGGACCTCCAGACGAAGATCCGTCAGGCTCACAAGTTCCTCTCGGCGGGGGATCGGGTCAAGTTTTCCGTCAAGTTCCGCGGAAGGGAGGCGACCCATCCTGAGATCGGACGAGCGATCCTCACCAGGGTGACCGAGGGACTCGCCGACGTGGCGCAGCTTGAGCGCCCCCCGCTCCTCGAGGGGCGCTTCCTCTCGATCCAACTGCTAGCATTGCCCAAATCCAAGGGTCGGGAGACGCCTGCGGCGAGTTCCGCTACGCTACCTCAACCAACCACCAGTTCACCCAAAGGGGAGTGATATGCCGAAGATGAAGACGCACAAGGGAGCCCAGAAGCGCATTGGCTTCACAGGCTCTGGGAAGCCAATCCACGTCATGGCGTGGCGTGGGCACCACCTTGAAATCAAGTCGCAACGCCGTATCCGTCGATACGCTGGCAAGTCGGTGCTTGGACGCACGCATCACAATCAGATCTCGCGACTGCTTCCGTACGGCGGCTGAGCGTAGGGAAGGAGAGAGAGCATGGCACGAGTCAAGCGCGGAGTAGCGGGGCATAAGCGCCACAAGCGCCTGCTTGAGGCTGCCTCTGGCCGCCGTGGCACTCGATCTAAACTCATTCGTCCAGCACGTGAGGCACTCCTCCATGCCCTCGCCTACGCCACCCGTGATCGGCAGCAGCGCAAGCGCCAGATGCGCGAACTTTGGATCCACCGTGTCAACGCTGCTGCTCGACTGAACGGGCTCTCTTACTCCGTCTTTATTGCCGGCCTGAAGCGCAACGGTGTTGCCATTGACCGGAAGATGTTGGCTGACCTCGCCGTTCGCGATGCTGCGGCCTTCACTGCAGTCGCGGACGTAGCGAAGCGCGCCTAACCGCATAGGTCGCGGCCGTGGAGCTTGCGGCGCTCGAGAACCAGCTTCGTGCCCTCCAAGTTGAATCAATCACTCGAATTGGTGATGCGACGTCAAGCCTCGAACTTGAGGAGCTAGGATCTTCGCTGCTCGGAAAGAAGGGTGCACTCACGGAGGTCCTTCGTGGGATCGGCTCACTCGATGCCGACGATCGCCCGAAGATCGGTGCCCTTGCGAACGAGGTGCGCACTGCAATCGAAGTTGCACTTGAGGCTCGGCGAGGCGCTGCGGTCGCGACCGAACTTTCCGCGCGGATTGCCGCGGAGACCATCGATGGAACCACACCAGGTCCGCTACCCGCCTTCGGCTCGCTCCACCCAATCCCAGAGACGATCTCGGCGATCGCGCAGATCATGGGATCGTTTGGCTTCACGGTCGCAGAGGGTCAAGAGATTGAAGATGATGTCACGAACTTCCAACTGCTCAACATTCCGGAAGATCACCCGTCGCGGGACCTCTGGGATACCCTCTACCTTCAAGAGCCGGGACGCCTACTCCGAACCCACACCTCACCTGGGCAGATCCGCACGATGCGCTCGGTGGCCCCACCGATTCGCGTTATCCTCCCGGGCCGCTGCTTCCGGTACGAAGCGGTAGACGCGAGTCACGGCTTTGAGTTCCATCAGGTTGAGGGGCTTCTCGTTGATCGCAGTGCCACCCTTGCGGACCTAAAGGGGATCCTTGACGAACTTGCGCGCGGGCTCTTCGGTCCACATGCGCGCACCCGCTTCCGACCTGGCTACTACCCGTTCACCGAGCCCTCGGTTGCTGTGGATGTCTCATGGGACGGTTCAAAAGACGGGTGGATGACGATCCTTGGGGCTGGGATGGTTCACCCGATCGTTCTTGAAAATGGGGGGATTGATCCTGAAACCCACCAAGGTTTCGCCTTCGGTCTCGGCGTCGAGCGCATTGCCATGCTTCGCCACGGGATTCCTGACCTTCGCGCGCTCCTTGAGAACGACCTGCGGATGCTACGAGGTCTCAGATGAGAGTCCCGCTCTCTTGGCTGCGAGAATTCGTGGATGTTCAACTCACGCCTGCGCAACTCGCCGACGCGCTCACCCTGCGTGGCCTAGAGGTACGCGGTGTTGAGCGATGGGGCGGTCAATGGAGCAAGATGGTCATCGGTGAGCTTCTCGAAGTAGTGCCACACCCTCGCGCGGATCGCCTCCAGCTCACCAAGGTGCGAATCGCAAACGACCAGATTCTCGAGGTGGTCTGTGGTGCCCGCAACATTGTTGCAGGGCAGCGCGTCCCAGTCGCGCTCGTTGGTGCGCTCATGCCAGACGGTCGCAGAATTGAACGTGCGGAGAAGATGGGGGTTGCATCCGAAGGGATGCTCTGTTCAGGTGCAGAGCTTGACGCCACCGATGACGGCGATGGAATCCTGATCCTTGACGCCACGGCCCCGCTCGGCCTGCCGCTTGGGGACTACCTTGGCCAAGATGTCATCGACGTCGATGTCAAGCCGAATCGCGGCGACCTTCTCTCGATCCTCGGCCTTGCACGTGAAGTGGGTGCGATCACTGGCGCCCCCGTGAGATATGAGGCTCGTCGCATCACCGAGTCAGGGGAGAAGATTCGCGACGATATTTCGCTTTCGGTTGAAGATTCACGAGTTGCGCCTCGGGTCGTGCTGCGCGCGGTCGATGGCGTGAAGGTCGGCGCCTCCCCAGACGCCGTGCAAATGCGCCTGAAGGCGGCTGGTCTTCGCTCAATCTCGAATGTGGTGGACGCTACGAACTACATCATGCTAGAGCTTGGCAAGCCGACGCACGCCTTCGATCGGGGTGCGGTTGGCAAAGAGATCCGCGTGCGCCTGGCGAAGAGGGGAGAGAGGCTCGAAACGCTTGATCATGTGTCGCGGACGCTCGATGAAAGTGACCTTCTCATAGCAGATGAGCGCGGACCGCTCGCCCTTGCAGGTGTCATGGGTGGTGCCTCAAGTGAGGTAGGGAGTGATACCACCCGCGTGATTATCGAGAGTGCCGTCTTCGCCCCAATCTCGATTCGTCGGAGCGCCCAGCGACACAGCCTTCGCTCTGAGGCCTCCCATCGCTTCGAGCGAGGACAGGAGCTAGATCTAGCGCCAATCGCCGCTGAGCAAGTTGCGGCGCTCATCAGCGCGTGGGCTCAGGGGGCCATTCGTTCGGGCTCGCTCGACAGCGATGCGAAGGCGATTGGGGTAGCGCGGTCGCTTCCCTTCCGTCCGGCCCGGGTTCGTTCGCTCATTGGCGTTGAGTTGTCAGGCGATGCCCAGTCGAAACTGCTCGCAGGCATTGGCATTGTGTGCACCGATGCCACGACCGACGCCCCAGTCCCGGTGACACGGTCGCGACACGTATCGGTTGAGAAGGGGAGTCTCCTCGTCGGAACCATCCCCCCCTGGAGGCGGGACATCGAGTTCGAGGCGGACGTTGCGGAGGAGGTTGCTCGTCTTTACGGCTACGACCGGATAGCGCCCACACTCCCTGGCGGTGACCTGCCTGGATACCGCCCACAGCCAACGGCTCTGCGCGACCTTCTCCGCGCGCATCTCGCTGCAGCCGGAGTATGCGAGGTGGTCACCCATGCACTGGTGTCAGAGGAGTTGAGTAATCGCCACGCGGAACCGGTCGGTCTTATCAACGGCGCGCTGGCCGAGAGCGAAGGGGCTCCCAGCAGCACGGCATTGACGCTTGCGAATCCGCTCTCTGCAGATCATGACCGACTTCGGCGCTCGCTGTTACCGAGTCTGGTCGACCGCGCTGAAGCGAACCTTCGATATGGCGCGCAGAGCGGCGCACTCTTTGAGGTTGGTCGTGGATACGGTGGTGGGAGTGGTGGACCCCAGGAGTGGACGCGACTTGCGCTCGCTGTTTGGGGAGAGATGGGTGCCGCGGCACCGGGCGGCACTCCACGAGTGTGGGATCTTGATGAACTGAAGCGGATCATTGAGTCGCTTACGAGGGTTGCTAGTGTCTCACCGCGATATCTCCCATTTGCTGACGGAGATAGCGCGCTCTTGCATCCGGGTCGCGCTGCGCGCATCGATGGTGATGGAATCGCAGGACTAGTGGGCGAGCTGCACCCCAGAGCGCCAGAGTGGCGTGAGTCGCCACGCATGATCCTCGCCGAGTTTGCCCTGCGCGGACTCAACGCGGGCACACCGAAGGTGCGCCAGGTGGCACTCCCGCCGACGACTCCGCCAGTCCAGCGCGATGTCGCCCTTGCCGCACCTGCAGGTGTCTCGGTTGGGGACCTGGTGGCGCTCGCGCGGGAGTGCGCCCCGCTCGCGGTTCGCATTGAGCTCTTTGATCTCTTCACCGGAGCAGGCATGGCTGCGGGTGAGCGATCGATTGGGCTTCGGTTCACCTTCCAGCCAGCGGTTGCAACCGAGCTCGATGAGAAGATTCTCGAGCAGCTGAATCGGTTTGCGGCAGACGCTGGGAAGCGATATGCAACGCGGGTACGCGGCGCCGAAACCCAATGAGCCTTGCGGTGGCCGCCGACGCGGTGATCCTCTTTGGCGTGGTGCTAACCACCTGGTCCGGGTGGCGTACCGGCGCTGCACGAATGATCGTCTCAACGCTTGCTGCAGTTGCAGGAATCTTCCTTGCGGCGCAAGGACGCGCCCCACTCGCAGACCTAATCTCACGGATGCTCCCCAGCGCTGATGAAGTGCTGGTCAGTCTTCTGATCCTGGTTGGTGCATCGTGGATCCTCCTCGGCCTTCTCTCCTGGCTCATCGGGAACCTGCTTCGCGGTGTACTCCGCACGATTCGTCTCGGACTTGTCGACGACGCCTTTGGGGCGTCACTTGGACTGTTGCAAGGCCTTCTAATCTTCAGCCTCGCACTCTTCCTCCTGCAGGCACTGGCAGGGGTGAGCGGGCTCCCCGCCCCGCTTGTAGACGTGGCGCAGGCGGCCCAGGGATCGCAGGCAGCAGGACTTCTGCGCGACACGATATATCCGCTCCTCTGGTCACTTGCTGGCGCCAGCCTGCCGAGCGAGTTGCAGCAGATCCTGCGCCCATAGGGGCGAGATGAGTCAAGTTCGACCGCCGTACGACGAGCGCTCGCTTCAGCGCCTCGAGTGGAGCGCACTTCTTTCCATGATCGCCGTGCGTTGTGCCTTCGCCCCCTCTCGTGAGTTGGCACTTGCCATTCGACCGGCGTTGGGAGATCCGCTGGCGGCGCGCCGACGTGAACTTACAGAAGAGCTCACCGCACTGCGTCAGCAAGGCACGGATCCACATGTTGGCGGCGCCGCCGACCTTCGTCCGGCACTTGATCGCGCGGAGAAGGGGGGCGTGCTTGACGGTGCGGCGCTCTTCGCGGTGGCCGAGACGCTCCGCGTTGCGGAGCGTCTCAAGGGTGAGGTTGCCAGCGGTGGACCTGCCCTCGGGCGCCTGGCAGAAGGGATCGCGCTCTGCAGAACCCTTCGAGGACAGCTTGAACGGGCGCTCCTACCAGACGGGACGCTCGCGGATGCTGCGTCGCCGCTCCTTGGTGGCCTGAGAGCCAACTATCGCAACGCGCTGGAACGTTTGCGCGCACGACTAGAGGGCTTGGCTCATGCGAAGGCGTATAGCCCTCACCTGCAAGAGCCGATCGTTACCCTCCGCAATGGTCGATATGTACTCCCAGTCCGCGCAGAGGCAAAATCGAAGGTGCCTGGAATTGTCCATGACACGAGCGCGACAGGGCAGACCATTTGGATTGAACCCCTTGAGGTGGTTGAGTTGGGGAATGCTTCTCGTGAGGCGGAAACTGCGGTGGTGGCGGAGGAGGCCCGCATCTTCGGCGCCCTTAGTGCGCTTGTCGGCGGGGAGGTGAGCGCTCTACGCGATACCTCTTCGCTGCTCGCAGATGTTGACCTTGCTCGGGCAACTGCCGACACCGCAGCAGAGGCTGATTGGAACTTTGCAACGACGCGGCCAGATGATGTTCTGACGCTTCGACACGCGCGTCACCCGCTCCTGCCAGGTGCGGTGGTTCCAATCGATCTCGAGCTTGCCGCCGCGCAGCGGGTCCTGCTCATTACTGGACCGAATACGGGTGGGAAGACGGTCGCGCTCAAAACGGTTGGGCTGCTGATTGCGGCGCATCATGCTGGACTTCCGATCTCCGCGAGCGCCGGTTCGGGGATTCCGCCAACGGGTGGGCTGTGGGCAGACATCGGGGACGACCAATCGATCGCGCAAAGCCTCTCGACATTCTCGGGGCACCTCACCTCCATCCTGCGTATTCATCGGCACGCAGAGGCGGGTGACGTGATCCTCCTTGATGAGGCGGGGGCGGGTACGGATCCTGCAGAAGGTGCGGCGCTTGCTGCCGCGATCATTGATGACTTCCGGCTGCGTGGGGCTCGTCTTCTCGCGACGAGTCATTATGCGGAACTGAAGCAGTATGCCCATGTCACCGAAGGAGTCGTGAACGGCGCCGTTGAGTTCGATCTTGCGACGCTTCAACCTACCTACCGACTGATTGTCGGGACGCCGGGCGGCTCCCAGGCCTTCGCCATCGCGGAGCGACTCGGCCTACCCGAACACTTGCTTGCAGCGGGACAGGCACGACGGAGCGATCAAGGGGCTGCGCTCGACGCCTCTCTCACCGCTGCCGCCTCGGCACGCCAGGCTGCCCGTGAAGCACAGCACGTTGCGGAGGCTCTTCAGCGACGCGCCGAAGAGGCGCTGCAGCAGGCAGTGTTGAATCGGAAACGCGCAGAGGAGGAGTTGCGCGATGCGCGGGAGCGTGCAAGTGCAGAAGGGGCTGCGGCGGCGGAGGAGTTGCTCGTACAGGTGGAGCGGCTTCGGACAGCGCTACGCGATGGGGCGATCACCCCAGCGGTGCGAGACGCTGGTGAGGCGCTTCGGGAGACGTTGAACGCTCGGCCAAACAGCGCAGCGGAAACGCTCGCTCCTGGAGCATCCGGAGACGCGCCGGCGGTGGGCGATGAGGTACGGCTGCAAAGCGGTGCGCGCGGGGAAGTGATCGAACACTTAGGTGATGGACGGCTCATGATTGCACTCGGCTCGATGCGCATCAGCGTGGAGCTACGCGACATTGTGGCAACCACTGGGAGACGGGTTGTTCAGCCTCTCCCAGTCGTACGACCCGCCGTATCTGCAGATGCTGCGGCACGACTTGATCTTCGTGGAGCTCGCGTTGAAGACGCGCTCGCGGCGCTGGAGTCGAGAATCGATGCCGTGCTCCTCTCCGGGGGCGAGCGACTTGAGATTATCCATGGAGTCGGGACTGGAGCGTTGCGCGATGCGGTCCGACGTCGCTTGCGGGAGTTGCCTGAGGTTCGTGAGGTGCGAGACGCGGATGCGCCTGGCCGCGACGGAGTGACGATCGCGCTTTTTTAGGGGAGTGGGAAGGGCGAGAGGCAAGAGCGCGTTGGCGCGATCTCTCCGCCCCACGTGTTGCCGAGTGGCCGCCAGTACGACTCGTAGAAGTAGGCGGTCTTTCCGAGCTTTGCACCCCCCTCGACGTTGATCCCTTGCCGCGCACGCTCTGCCCACTCGATGTTTGCCGCCTGCCACGTTGGCCACTCGCTCTCGAGAAGACTCAGGTCCATGAACTCTTTGGTGATTTGCGGACCCGCGCATCCGTTGTCCCAGAGCAGGCCGGTCGCCTGATCGATCGCGAGCGTGCGGTACGTACTACATGCAGTCGTTGGCGCAGTGCCCGGGAGGAAGTACTCGGATACGGTCATGGTGGTGCACGGCCCTGGGAGCTCCCCCGTATGCGCGTCGATCGTGATCTGCTCAAGACCTTCAGGTTCCGCGAACTTCGCAATCGGAAGGTTGCGTGAAATCTCCGTGAAGTACGACTGCCAGAGACCACCCGCGGCGGAGAGCGAAAGCACGGTGGTGGGGGAGGCGTCCGAGTTCCCCGTCCAGACGCCTGTCACGAGGTGTGGCGCATCGGGGTCAGATGGAGCTGCGAGGTAGCCGAAGGCGGCAAGGTCCTTCGCCTGGTCGGTCGTTCCCGTCTTCATGGTGGCCGGTCGGCGCTTTCCGTTCTCTGCAATGAGGCGGCGTGATGCCCACACCGGATTCTGCGACGGGTCGGTATTCGCGGCGATGATGTCTGTCACGAGATCCGCCACCGCCGGCTCCATAACACTCCGGCGCTCGCTCTCGGGTTTCGCTGCCTTCCAGATCAGCTCTCCGTTGCGATCTTCGATTCGCAACACATAGCGGCGCGGTACCGCGTCGCCGTTGCTCGCAAGTGCGGCGTAGGCTGAGAGCACATCAACGTAGCGCGACTCGAGCGTGCCGATTGCAATGGATGCCCCCGCATAGTTGTCTTCACCAAGAAACTTGAACACTCCGTTACGCATGTCGCTCCAGATGCGGTCTGCACCTGTGCGCAGTGCGGTCTTCACGGCAGGAATATTCAGCGACCCCTGGAGCGCGTGGCGCATGCGGACCGGTCCGCGCTCAAGGTTGTCCCACTCACCGGGTGTCCAGCCTTCTCCGAAGTCAACTGGTACATCCATGAAGAGCGTCGCGGGCGTGATCGAACGTTCCTGAAGTGCATAGGCATACACGATGGGTTTGATCGCGGAGCCTGGCTGTCGATACGCTTTGAGCACGTCGTACTGTGGTTGGAAGGCTGGCGACGTGGATGCTGCATAGTAGTCGGCCGAGCCGGTGTAGGCGAGGATGTCTCCGGTCCGAGCATCCATCGTGACGATCGCGGCGTTGTGGATATTGGAGCCTCGGATCTTTTTCAACCAGTCGGTCGGCTTGGCGATTCCCAACGAGGCGAGATACGGTCGATAATCAGCAATATCTGCTGAGAGAACGGCCGCAGCCCATTTATCAGCGCTCTGCTGCATGCTCCAGTCCAGCGTGGTTGTGATCTTGTAGCCATCCGTATCGAGTTTGGTGCAGACTGCAGGATCGTCTGGACACACCACGCTCGCTGCTGCCTCACGGACGATATTGATGAAGTGCGGCGCACGGACCTTGCGGAGCGGTGGTTCGATGAGGGTGATGCTCTCGATGATCGCCGCATCGATCTCGTCGTCACTGACCGCAGGATTCTCGAGCTGTATGCCGTCGTTGCGTGCGTCGCGAAGTAAGTTCAGCACCGTAGTGCGCCGCAGCGCTACTGGCGCATCGAGTGGTACGCGAAGGATCCCGTCCGCATCTCGCACGGCGACGTTGCGAAGATCAAATTCGCTCGGTGCCTGGGGAATGGCTGCGAGCAGCGCCGCCTGCCCGAGCGTGAGGAGGGTGAGGTCGCTGATGCCGAAGTATTCAACCGCTGCGGCCCGAATGCCGTATGCGCGGGAACCGTAATAATTGTTGTTCAGATATGCGGTGATGATCTGTTCCTTCCCGGCACGCTCCGGGTACTCCTTTGTGAGTCGAATCGCTTGGATGATCTCTTTGACCTTGCGCTCATAGATGCTCCCTCGGAAGGCGGTCTCAGGAAGGAGAATGCTTCGAACCAACTGCTGTGTGATCGTGGAGCCGCCGCGCCCTGAGCCACCGAGGGTGTCGAGGGCGGCGGCGAGAAAGCCGAGAGGGTCAAATCCAGAGTTCTCCCAGAACGTCTTGTCCTCGATCACCGTGGTGGTGTCAATGACCCGTGCGGTCAACTCTGAGAACGGGATGGTCTCACGGAGATCGGTGCCAAAGTCGGCGAGTTTTACCGTGCCAGTACGGTCAAAGACGCCCGAGTTTTCGCCGAGCACGATCGAGTCGAGATCTCGTGGATCTGGCAGGTCGAGGAGGACGCGGTCGTACACGCGGATGAGGCCGAAGTAGGCAATGGTGGCGATGAAGAGGCTGATTGCGAGAAGGGCAAGCGGGAGGAGGACGGCGAGGCCGCCGTTACGGCGTCGCGCCCGTCCGGCACCTTCAGGGCGGTTGGAACCAGCCATGCTCATCCCTCTGAAGGTAGCATAGGGTCGTGGTCGCTCAGTATCGCTCCAATCTGCTCGCCGACTTCTCCGAGCGCGGTCTCATCCATGAAGCGAGCGCTGGACTCGATGACCGGCTCGCGAGAGACCCTTCGATTTCGGCCTACATAGGCTTTGATCCGAGCGCCGACTCGCTGCATGTTGGGCATTTGATGGGCGTCCTCGCGCTGCGTCGTCTCCAGCTAGCTGGTGGCCGCCCGATCGCGCTCGTCGGCGGCGGGACAGGGATGATCGGAGATCCTTCTGGTCGCTCCGCAGAGCGGAACCTCCTTGACCGTGGAACCCTTGATGCGAATCGCGCAGCGATCGGAGCACAGCTTGGTCGGCTCCTCGACTTCTCTGGCACGTCTGGCGCACTCCTGCTCGACAACCTTGAGTGGCTTGGTGATCTTGGGATGATCGACTTCCTCCGTGACACAGGGAAGCACCTCACGGTGAGTTACATGCTGGCAAAGGACTCGGTCAAGAGTCGACTCGAGGGCGGACTCTCTTTCACCGAGTTCAGCTACATGCTCTTGCAGAGCTATGACTTCCTGATGCTGCGCAAGCTGCACGGCGTCGAGTTGCAAATGGGGGGTAGCGATCAGTGGGGGAACATCACCGCAGGGAGCGAGCTCATCCGTCGCGTGGATGGCGACGGGCGCGAAGGTGCCCCACTAACGTTCGGTCTCTGCTACCCGCTATTGCTCGCAAAGAGTGGCGAGAAATTCGGTAAGACCGCTGACGGTGCAGTCTGGCTCAGCGCAGAGCGCACCAGTCCCTTCGCCTTCCGCCAGTTCTTCATGGATCAACCCGACGAAGCACTTGAGGATCTGATGCTGCGTCTCACGCTTGACGAGCGTGCAGCAATCCACGCGCTCCTCGTGGAGCATGCAAAGAACCCTGGGGGGCGTGCCGGGCAGCGGCGTCTCGCCACGGCAGTGACCACGCTGGTGCACGGTGAGAGCGAAGAGTTGCGCGCGCGGCAGGTGGCAGAAACTCTTTTCGGGGGACCGGAGGGACGCGGGAGTGATCCGCGCGCGCTCGATGCGAGCGGAATTGCCACCCTGGCGGCGGAACTTCCGACCGCGCCGATGCCATCCGCGGCAGAGGCAACGCTCCTTGATCTCGTGATCGCGGCAGGGTTTGCCTCCTCCAAGAGCGAGGCACGACGACTCGTGGAGCAGGGGGGTATCTCCATCAATGGTGACGTCGCTGCCGATCCAAACGCCATGGCAAGCGGGTTCAGCCGCTTGAGCGACGGATCGCTTCTCCTCCGTAAGGGGCGACGCGACTATCGAATGTTGCGAGTGGGCTGAACCCCTCGCCTATACTGAACGCATGTCTGGTCACTCGAAATGGTCAACGATCAAACGCGCCAAAGGCGCAACGGACGCAAAACGTGCTGCCCAGTTTACGAAGGTCTCTCGCGAGATCACGATCGCTGCGCGGATTGGTGGACCAGACGCGGCCTCCAACCCGCGACTTCGCCTCGCCATTGAAAAGGGGCGGTCGCTCAACATGCCGAACGACAACATCAAGCGGGCAATCGAGCGAGCCTCAGGACTCGGGCAGAGCGATGCGTATGAAGAGATCACGTATGAGGGATACGGCCCTGGTGGTGTGGCGGTGCTTGTGGAGGCGGCAACGGATAATCGAAATCGGACCGCCTCAGAAGTACGCAGCCTTTTTACGAAAGCAGGCGGCTCGCTTGCGAGCAGCGGGGCGGTAGCGTGGCAGTTTGAGGCGCGCGGCATCATTGAGTGCGGTGGCGACTTCTTAAAGGTGGGCGACGCGGCGATCGAGGCCGGCGCCGAAGACGTCGATGAGGCGGGCGGAAGCATCTTCGTGTACACGGATCCGACTGCGCTTGAGAGCGTACGAGCGAGCCTCGAGGGTGCCGGGGTGAACGTGAAATCGGCGGAAGCGAGCATCGTGGCGAAGTCGACGATTGATGTGAATTCCGACGATGCCCGTAAGAACATGAAGCTCGTCGATGCGTTGGAGGAGCTTGATGATGTGCAGCGCGTCACTGCCAATTTTGAACTTCCGTCCGAGCTTTTCGCTGAGCTGACACGATGACTCTGCGGGTCCTTGGCCTGGACCCTGGCACCGCTACCTTCGGATGGGGGATGGTGGAGAGTGGAGGGGATCGCCCGCGCTACCTTGCCCACGGCCTGATCACCACGTCATCAGCTCGTTCACTCGGAGAACGTCTCCTGCACATCAGGACGGAGCTAACGCAGATTACTCGTAGTGAGCGACCGGATCGGATTGCCATCGAGCGCATCTTTACGCAGGGAAATCTTCAGTCCGCGGTCGCGGTTGCCGCTGCACGCGGGCTCGCCTTGATGATCGCCGCGGAGCACATGATTGAAGTTGTGGAGGCCACCCCCTCAGAGATGAAGAGCGCCATTGCTGGGGATGGTCGAGCGAGCAAGAGTGGTGTGATTCGCGCGGTCACGAATCTACTCAACATTGCAGGAAGACCCTTGGCCGATGACGCAGCCGACGCGCTGGGACTTGCAATTTGGGGCGCGGGCGCCGTCCGCATGCAGCAACTTGCCGGCTCGGCTCGGCTCGATCGTTCGGCATCCTCTGGTGCGTCGCAAGAGAGCGGATTTGATCGGGCGGTACGTAAAGCGCTGCGCGGAGAGCGGAGTTAGTCGTGTACGCCTTTGCCACCGGTAGCGTGCGCTGGATCGAGGACGATGCGGTGGTGGTTGTAAGCGGCGGACTTGGAATCCGCATTCGGGTGCTCCCGAGCCTTCTTGCCACGCTCCGTGAAGGCGTGAACGTTGAGCTCTATCTGCATCACATCGTTCGTGAAGATCAGGAGTCGCTCATCGGTTTTACGAGTCGCGATCAGGAGCGACTCTTTGCGACGTTGCTCGATGTGAGCGGAGTTGGTCCCAAAGTTGCGCTTGCCCTCCTCGACACGCACGGCGCTGAAGGTCTGCGCCGTGCGTTGGTCGACGGGGACGAATCGATGTTGGCCACCGCACCAGGTGTGGGTCGACGTCTCGCCGCTCGCATCATTGTGGAGCTTGCCGATAGGATTGCGCGTGATGCTACCGGCGATTCGGCGCAGGGTGACGGTTCGAAGGGTCGAGACGGGGGTGACCTCGCCGCGGCGCTTCGGAGCCTAGGATTCCCGCCACGTGATGCGCGTGAACTCGCCGCGATCGTGGAAGAGGACGCGGCGCTGCGTGTTGCACCGCTCGATGTGCGGTTGCGAGCGGCGCTGCGAGAGCGAGCGTAGGCGGCAAGGGGGCACGGAATGACTGAGCGAAGGGTCAGCGACGCTGATGAACGAACCCTGGAGTTCACGCTACGACCGGCCACACTCGGGGAATACATCGGCCAAACTGAAGCGAAGCGTTCACTCACCACGCTGCTGCAGGCGGCTCGAGAACGCGGTGAAGCGGCGGATCATCTCCTCCTTCATGGCCCACCAGGGCTCGGAAAGACCACACTTGCCGCGATCGTCGCGCATGAGCTTGGCGTCCAGATCCGCTTCACCTCGGGAACGGCGATCGATCATGGCGGTGATCTCGCAGCGATCCTGACGAATCTCGCGCCGCGGCAGGTCCTCTTCATTGATGAGATTCATCGGCTCGGTCGCGCCGTTGAAGAGGTGCTCTACCCAGCGATGGAGGACCGCTCTATCGACATCGTGATCGGCAAGGGGCCCTCTGCTCAACCGCTGAGACTCGAAGTTCCGCCATTCACGCTGATTGGTGCCACCACGCGGATTGGAATGCTCTCTGCGCCACTTCGCGATCGGTTCGGTGCGTCGCAACGTCTTGATTTTTACGACGACGCCGATCTGGCCGCAATCGTGCGACGCTCATCCGGACTCCTCGGCGTCAACATTTCGGATGATGCGGCGGCACTCATCGCAGCGCGAAGCCGAGGAACTCCTCGCATCGCGAACCGGCTTCTTCGCCGCGTGCGTGACGAGGTGCAGGTGGCAGGCTTCGCGGAAATCACCAAGGAGCGAGCAAACACAGCACTTACGGGACTGCAGATTGACGACGCTGGTCTTGACGCAACAGATCGAAAGCTGCTGCAGGTAATGTTGGACAAGTTTGACGGAGGTCCCGTTGGGGTGGCGGCGATGGCTGCACTCCTCGGAGAATCGCCGGACACGCTCGAAGACGTGTTCGAGCCTTTTCTACTCCGTATCGGGTTCCTAGACCGCACACCTCAGGGTCGTGTGGTTACCGAACGCGGTCGTGCGCATCTTGGCCGTAGCAATGCATCGCTCTGGAGTGCGAGCTGAACGAGAGCGCGCGGCTCGCCGCACTTTCGGATCCTGAGACGCTCCCAGCGCGCGCTCGGCGCTCAATCCGCTTCAAAGTCATCGCCGAAGATCCAACCTCCGACGCGCGGGCCGGATCTTTGACGCTGCCGCACGGGGTGGTCGAGACGCCAGATTTCATGCCAGTCGGCACGAATGCAACCGTGAAGTCGCTTGATCCAGACGACCTCCACGACATTGGTGCGCAGATCATCTTGGCGAACACATATCACCTCTATTTACGACCTGGACACGAGCGAGTTCAGCGTCTCGGCGGCCTCAATCGGTTCGCGGCGTGGAGTAAACCGATCCTGACTGATTCAGGTGGTTTCCAGGTGGTCTCGCTCGGTCCACTCATGCGCATCCGTGAAGAGGGGGCACGATTTCATAGCCACCTCGACGGGAGCCAGCACCTCTTTACCCCAGAGCGGTCGATTGAAGTCCAGGAGGCGCTTGGGCCAGATATCGCGGTGGCGTTTGATCAGCCTGTGATGCCAGGGTCCAGCCAGCGTCGAGATGTCCTGCGCGCCATGCAGCGCACGCACCGATGGGCGGTACGTTCCCTGCGGGCACACGCACGCGAAGATCAGGCGCTCTTCGGCATCACGCAAGGAGGCATCGATCCAGAGCTACGCGCGGAATCGGCAACCTATATCCGTTCGCTCCCATTTGAGGGAATCAATCTGGGCGGTCTTGCTGGCGACGAGACGCCCGAGGAGCGCAACACGGCCGTCGAAGCGACGATCTCGGCACTTCACGGAGATCCGCGCGTCCGCTATCTCATGGGCCTCGGGTCTCCGATTGATCTGTTGGAGGCCGTGCTTCGCGGCGTTGATCTCTTTGACTCCGTCCTCCCTGCGCGGGTAGCGCGCAACGGCCAAGCATGGGTGACTGGAGGGCGAATCAACCTCAGGAACGCTCGGCATCTTGATGAGGATGAACCCCTGGATGCTCGATGCGATTGCTCCACCTGCCGTAGGTTCAGCCGCGCCTATTTGGCGCACCTTTTCCGTGCCGAAGAGCTGCTCGGCTATCGCCTTCTCACGATCCACAACTTGCGCCATCTCAGCGCCTTCATGCGTGCCATTCGGTTGGCACTCCGCTCGGGTACACTCGCAGCCGAGCTGCCACGGCTTCGCGCCGCGGCTGGGGGGCCGGGGACCCCTCGCTTAGGAATCGGCGATGAGCCTTCCGAAGAGCCCGCTCGCGGTGCGATGCGTCCACGGTACGCCGAGGATGGGAGGCTTCGCGGAGTCAATCGACAGAGGGCAACAGCAAGAGAAGGCAGGGAGTAAAGATGGCCGAAAAGAGCGACACCAAGAGCCCGAAGTCGGCTGCGTCCGACAAGACCGAAGCGAAAGTTGACGCGAAGGCGTCAACCGAGCGTAGCCGCGCGGTCGATGCCGCAATCCTCACCATTGAGAAGCAGTTCGGACGCGGGGCGATCATGAAACTTGGCTCACGAGAGCGACTCGAGGTTGACACGATTCCAACCGGTGCCATTTCGTTGGACTTGGCCCTCGGCGTCGGCGGCCTCCCACGTGGGCGCATCAGCGAAATCTACGGACCTGAGTCTTCCGGAAAAACCACGATCTGCCAGCACATCATCGCCGAGGCTCAACGTCGTGGTGGCGTTGCTGCGTTTATTGACGTTGAGCATGCCCTTGATTCGGCCTATGCGGCCGCGACTGGCGTTAACGTCGATGAGCTGCTTGTCTCACAGCCAGATACTGGAGAGCAGGCACTTGAGATTGCCGAAACGCTGATCCGATCAGGCGGCGTTGATATCGTCGTCGTAGACTCTGTAGCCGCCCTGGTACCGCGAGCGGAAATTGAGGGTGAGATGGGCGACTCATTCGTCGGAATCCAGGCGCGCTTGATGAGCCAAGCGCTGCGCAAGTTGACCGGTGCGGTTGCACGTTCGAATACGACCCTGCTGTTCACGAATCAGCTCCGCGAGAAGATCGGCGTGATGTATGGCAGTCCAGAGACAACGCCTGGAGGTCGGGCGCTCAAGTTCTACGCGTCCGTACGGCTGGACATTCGTCGTATTGAGACGATCAAGACAGGCACCGAGTCCGTCGGATCCCGTGTTCGGGTCAAGGTTGTGAAGAACAAAGTTGCGGCACCATTCCGAATCGCCGAATTCGACATCATGTACGGCGAGGGAATCAGCATGGAGGGTGGTCTCCTCGATGTTGGAGTAGCGGCGGACATCGTCTCAAAGACAGGCGCGTGGTTCAACTTTGGGGAGGTGCGACTTGGCCAGGGTCGTGAACAGTCAAAGGAGTTCCTCAAGTCAAACCCGGCAGTAGCTGCAGAGATTGATGCAAAGATTCGCGCAGCCACCGCTACTCTCGATGTGCCGGTCGCGCCACCTGGCGACGGGGAGTAGTCGTCGCGCGCGGTGAGAAGCCGCAAGGATCCAGCGCTCATCAAAGAGCGTCATGCAGCAGCAGACGCCGCAGCCGTGTTGGAAGCGGCCGCGCGTTCGCTCTCTGGTGCCCCGCGGAGCAAGCGCTCGCTGGTTGAGCGCCTGGTCGCCGCGGGATATCCAGAGGAGCACGTCAGAACCGCTACTGATCGACTTGAAGCGGTCGGTATCATTGACGATGAGCGGCTCGCACGCTCGCTCGTTGAATCGCGCGACCGCTCACGGCAGCGGGGTGATCGGGCGCTGATACAAGAGCTACGACGACGCGGTATTCCGGATGATGTTGCAGCACGCGTCCTTGAGGAGCGCGCCAGCGAGGCGGCGCGTGGAGGGCACCGCGAACACCAGAGCCTTCAACCTAGTGCGGAGGAGCGTGCCGCCTATGCGGCAGCTGCCAAGTTTCGCCTTCGAGGGGGTGATCCCCGCATCGAATTCCAGCGAGTGGCGCAGGCGCTGGGGCGGCGTGGCTTCCCAGCTGGGCTCTCCTGGAGGGTCGCTCGTGAGCGAGTAGGTGGGGCGGGAGGGGGTGCCAGCACCTATCAGTTGCCCGACGAGCCGGAGGAAGGCGAATGATGCGCCTACGGTCGCCTGAGGGGATCCACGAGGCGTTTGACCGCATTCGGCCGAGGCCGTAGCCTTCAGTCCCAGCCAGTTGGCTGGTTTTGTGACCTATTACCGCGTGTCAGCCCGCGGAGCACGGCTGGCAAGAGGGAACCTATGGAAAACCTTAACGGGGTGATCCCCGTCGTTGCCGCTATCTTCGGACTCGCTCTTGGGGTCCTCATTCGACAGTTCATCGCCGCCGCGGGGATCCGCGCGGCAACGGTTCGGGCACGCAGCATTGTTGAAGAGGCACGCCAGCAGCAGAGCGCGCTCATCATTGCCGCGAAAGGGGAGATCTCTCGCATGCGCGTTGCGGCAGAAGACGGTCTGCGCCAAGAGCGCGAGCAGATCACGGCGGAGACAGAGCGCTCTCGACTGCGCGAGGTTGCGCTCGGGGAGCGTGAGGCGTTCTTTGCAGAACGTGAGGTCTCGATCGCCGAGCGTGAACGCGGCTTGCTAGAAGAGGCAGCAAGTCTCGAATCGGCTCGCGCTTCGGTCAATGCCCGGCTCGCTGAAGTTGCTGGACTGGATGCCGAAGCTGCTCGCAGGGAGGTACTCGTGCGACTGACCGAAGAGGCAGAAACCGAGGCCCAGCGTCTGCGTGCCGCCCTTGAGCGTCGAGCGGCTGAGGATGCCGCAGATCGAGCGCGGGACATGATTCTCACCGCCATGCAGCGTGTTGCGGCAGATCACAGCACCGAGCACTCCGTTACCCACATCAAACTTGCGAGCGAAGAGATGAAGGGGCGGCTCATCGGTCGGGAGGGACGCAATATTCGGGCCCTGGAGGCGGCCACTGGCGTCGAGCTGCTCATCGACGAGACACCAATGCAGGTCACGCTCTCGTCGTTTGATCCGGTGCGACGCCAAGTCGCACGGGTCACCATCGAGCGCCTGATGCAAGACGGTCGAATTCATCCGGTTCGGATCGAAGAGGTGGTTGAAAAGGCCCAGAGCGAAGTTGATGCCGCGGCACTCAAGAACGGAGAAGAGGCGGCACTTGAGGTTGGCGTGACCGGCATTCCCACGGAGCTACTTCGGATTCTTGGTCGCCTTCAGTGGCGCACCTCGTACGGACAGAACGTATTGCTTCATTCGATTGAAACCGCGCAGGTTGCAGGTGCGGTTGCGGGTGAGCTCGGCATGGACATCCGGGCGGCAAAGGTTGGTGGGCTGCTGCACGACATCGGCAAGGCGCTCGACCATGAGATTGAAGGTACCCACGCGGCGATCGGTGCGGACCTTGCGCGTCGACACGGGATGCCTGAAGGAATTGTCAATGCAATCGCGGCTCACCATCAAGAGGTTGAGTGCACAGCTCGTGAAGCCCCAATTGTTCAGGTTGCTGATGCGATCAGCGCAGCACGGCCAGGAGCGCGAGGAAATCAAGCCGAGGCGCACTTGCGACGGCTTGAGGATCTGCAAAACATCGCGATGAGCTTTGATGGAGTAGAGAAGGTCTACGCGGTCCAGGCGGGTCGAGAAGTGCGAATTCTTGTCCGGCCAGATAGCGTAGATGACGATCGTGCGCGGGAGATTGCCCGTGATGTGGTCAAGCGGATTGAGGAGCAGTTGTCATATCCTGGTCAAATTCGCGTGACGGTGATTCGCGAGACACGGGCGGTGGATTACGCCCGCTAGGGGAGCAACGCCACTCTTGGCGGTCGCGGGTCCGACCGCTGTTGGGAAGAGCGCCGCTGTCCTTGCACTGGCGGAACTACTGGAACGAGACGGGATTCGTGCTGTGTTGATCTCTGCGGACTCTCGCCAGGTGTTTCGCGGGTTTAACATCGGCACCGATAAGCTCCCGGCGAACATCCTTGCAGCACAACCACACGCTGCGATTGATGTCGCTGAAGCAGATCAGCCGTTCACCCTATACGACTGGCTTGCGATCGCACGTACGGCAGCGGCGGGCACACCGGGGGGTGAAACGCCGCAGATCGCAATCGTAGTGGGCGGCACTGGCCTGTATCACCGCGGACTCCTGCGTGGGTTCCTGGTGGGTGGCGCGCGGCCTCATGACCCAGAGCTGCGGGCTCGTCTTGAGAGGGAACTTGCCGAAGAGGGGAGAGAGCATATTGAGGCGCAGCTCCGCGGCCTGAATCCCGCGGCCGCGGATGCGGTGGCGTCGGCAAGTCCGCGGCGTATCGTGCGGGCACTGGAGATCGCACAGCTCGGAGGTAACTCCATGGCCCGGGAGGAGGAACCATGGCCTGCTCCAACGGCATACGTGTTGCTTGATGAACCCGATCTTGTTGCACATCGAGAGCGGATCTCGGAACGAGCTGCTGCCCAGTTCCGTGACGGTCTTGTTGCTGAGACAAAAGCACTCGCCGCGCGCCTCCCCCCAGATACCCCCGCTCTCTCGGGCATTGGATACCGCGAAGCACTTCAGTATCTGGCGGGCGAAATCAGCGAGGAGAAGGCGATTACGCACGCATCCGGGCGGAGTTGGGCATACGCTCGACGGCAGCGAACCTGGTACCGCGGAGAGCCGATCACCCATCATGTCCGCGCAGGAGAAACCCAAACCCCGATCGTAGTTGCCACCGCGCTGTACACGATCGCTCAAGACCTGATCCATCAGGATGGTTCGTAGGTGGGGGAGCGTAAGGTGAGAACGAGGCGTGCCCCCCTTTCAATCACGCCACCATTGGAGCGTGCATTCCTGATTGCGGTTGAATGTGGAAAGGATACCGGCTGGTCTGCTGTCGACAGCCTAGAAGAGCTTGCAAGTCTCGCACGGACAGCTGGTGCTGAGATCGTTGGAGCGGAGTGGCAGCAGCGCAGGCACGCGGATCCTGACACGTATATTGGATCGGGAAAGGCTCACGAGTTGATCGCCGCAAAGGCCGAGACAGGCTTTACGTTGATTATTTCCGACGATGAGCTCTCTCCAACACAGCAACGCGGGCTCGAGGAGATCCTTGAGGTCAAGGTGATTGACCGCAGTCGATTGATTCTTGACATCTTCGCAATGCACGCACGGACACACGAGGGGCGGCTGCAAGTTGAACTCGCGCAGCTGGAGTACCAGCTGCCCCGCCTGACAAGACTCTGGACACACCTTTCGCGTACGGGAGGTGGCATCGGTACGCGAGGGCCAGGCGAGTCACAACTTGAGACGGATCGACGACTGATCCGTGATCGGATTGCACTGATGAAAGCACGAGTTGATCAAGCACGTCGGGTCCGCGAGACGGGTGCCAAGGCGCGTACTGCGGGCGGGGTTCCCACCGTAGCGATTGTTGGCTACACCAATGCCGGAAAATCTACACTTCTGAATAGCCTTGTTGGAAGCATGGAAGTCCTCGCTGAAGACCGCCTCTTCGCGACACTTGATCCGACGAGTCGACGCATCAAACTGCCGAGCGGCGCGATCGCAGTTCTCACTGACACTGTAGGGTTCATCCATAAGCTTCCACACCAACTTGTTGATGCGTTTCGAGCGACCCTTGAGGAGGTGGAGCGAGCCGACTTGCTGCTTGAGGTCATCGATGCGTCGGATCGGCACTGGGCCGAACATCGCGCGACCGTCCAGGAGGTCCTTGTTGAGCTGAACGTTGACGAGAAACCTCGCCTCGCAGTGGCGAACAAGTGCGATCGCCCGAATGCCTCCGCATTTATTGACGGAGCGCTGAAAGTGGCCGCGGCCACAGGGGAGGGACTCCCCGCACTTCGAGCCGAACTGGACACCCTCCTGAAACGCCAAGGGGTGGCGGTTGACCTTGAGCTTCCGTACGGGGTGGTCGGCGAAGTCGAAGCGCTCCGAGCCAGGACCGGTATTCAAGTCGCGTATGGAGACGCAGCACTTCACGTCACGGGCTTCGCACCAGCAGAGGTCGTTAAAGAGTTGCAGCGCCTGAAGCGGCGAGCAATCGGTCGAGTCTTGTAGGCGCGCCTTGGGGGGGGTCGTTTGGGCAAGTCAGGGCTTCGCCATTGACTTCCGATAATGATAGTTATGTGACGAACAGATAGGGTGACTGTGCACGAATGGCGCCCCGAACGCGTATCCTCCTCCCTATGAGGATCGAATTCATTGCGCAGGCCGGCGTGAAGATCCACACAGCCCACGGCTCGATTCTCTGTGATCCATGGTTCAATCCAGCGTATTACGCCAGCTGGTTTCCTTATCCAAGGAACGATGGCCTAGATCACGCGGCCCTTGGGGCGACCGACTACCTCTACATCAGCCACCTCCATCGAGATCATTTTGACCCTGAGTGGCTCTCCCGCTGGTGCAGCAAGGACGCGACGGTCATTCTGCCCGCCTACCCGCTCCCAGAGCTCAAGGAGGCCTTGACGAGCCTTGGCTTTCACCGTTTCATTCAGACGGTCTCCGGGGTCCCAGTCAGCCACGGCGGTCTGACGATCGTCGTGGAGGCTCTCACGGCGCCTACTGATGGTCCAATCGGCGATTCGGCCCTGTTGGTTGACGACGGCTCTGAGCGGGTCCTCAATCTAAATGACAGCCGTCCTATTGACCCAGACCGCCTCCTCGTGCAAGGCGCCATCGACATCTGCCTCCTGCAGTTCAGCGGTGCGATCTGGTATCCCATGGTCTACGAGCTCCCCGAACGTGCCAAGGAGGCGCTCGCCAAGAAGAAGCGCGCCGCCCAGTTCGCCCGTGCGGCCCGCTACGTGGAGATCATCAGCCCGCGAGTCGTCATCCCGTCTGCCGGCCCTCCGTGCTTCCTCGATGAGGATCTCTTCCGTTGGAACGACGTGTCGAGTGCCGATGACTCCATCTTCCCTGATCAGCGTCATATGGTTGAGTACCTCGAACGCGCCGGTCAGGCCGCGGTGTTGATGCTCCCAGGTAGCGTCGGTGAGTTTGACGCATCGGGGATCTTCTCCGTCGCGCACCCCAGGGGCGAGGCGTCTGTGCACGATGTCTTTGCGGATAAAGAGGCGTATTTGCGTACATACGCAGAAGACTTCGCCTCGCGTATTGCTGCAGAAAAGGCATCCTGGGCGGGGCCGCGCACTGAGCTGGTTTCGGATCTAAAGACGTGGTTTGAACCGCTCATGGCACTCGGTCCCCGAGTCTGCGATGGAATCGGCGCTGCCGTGCGCATTGAGACAGACGACGAGAGCGTGCTTCTCGACTTCCCTGAGCGCGAGGTGCGTGCGGATGACGGACGCGAGGTGGACTTCAAGTTCACTGTCCCCCGCCTCCTGCTGGACCACCTGGTCCGGACGCGCACCGACGACTGGGTCAACTCGCTCTTCCTCTCGCTTCGCTTCAGGGCGTGGCGGCGCGGGGCGTATAACGACTACCTCTACACCTGGTTCAAGTGCCTCTCGGTAGCGCGAATCCAGTACGCAGAGGGGTTCTACGCCGAACATGGCCCAACCGAAGGGACGTTTGAAGTCGGTGGCTGGCAGGTGCAGCGTCGCTGTCCACACATGAAGGCGGATCTGACCCGATTCGGCACAGAGGATGGGGAAACGCTGACATGCAGTATCCACGGATGGCAGTGGGATCTTGCCACGGGCCGCTGCCTTACATCAGAGGGCCACCCGCTCTTCGTTCGTCCGGTAAGTGCCGTCGCAAAGGAGCACGCCGCGCAACGCGCGGGTAGCGAGCCTCCGAAACCTGATCAATACGCAGGCGGGCCGGAAGGCAGCTAGCGGTCCCCGAGGGTCCTCGCCAGGCGTCTAGCAAGCTCATTGGAGCGCCCACCCCCCATCACCAGCACGACGGCGCCAGGAGGGAGAGTGTCCGCAATGCGATCGGCGGTCGCCTCAACGGAACCCGGCGCCTCGGCTGCCACACCGTGGGCGGCGATGGCGCTCGCGAGCGCGTTGGCGCTCGTGAGCGAGAAATCAGTATCCCGAACGGCAAAGATATCTGCGACAAGTACTTGGTCTGCGGCGGCACACGAACGCGCGAGCAACTGAAGCAAAGCAGCGGTGCGGTGGTAGGTCAGAGGCTCAATCGCAAGCACTAGCGGTCGCCCTGGATACCGAAGGCGTACGGTCGCAATAGTTGCGTCGATCGCGGTGGGATGGTGTCCATAATCGTCCAAGATCGTTATTCCGCCGCGGTCGTAAAGAACCTCCATACGGCGTCCTACCCCAGGGAAGTTCGCGATCGCGCTGAGAATCCCTTCAAGGCTGCCTCCGGCCGAAGCCGCAAAGAGGGCCACACCCAGCGCATTCGCGGCGTTGTGAGACCCAAGTAGTCCGATCGGAATCTTTCGGCCAAGGAGCCCTGCAGCGGCAGGTGCGAGGGTCCCTGCCCTCGTGCTGATTGTGAGGTTTTGGAGAGCCACCTTCCCGCCCCCGGACTCTACGAGGTCAGCGGTCGCCTCGGCGCGAAAGGGCGGATCCGTCTTTGCGTGTCTCTGTGAACGGACGGCATATGTGAGTAGGTTTCCGTTGTCGTGAAATTGGAGCGCAGCTGCAATCTCCGATCCACCGTGATCGGCCACGTTAACCACGAGTGGGCCTCGTTCGAGCACCGGCACTGCCCAGTCAACGAAGGTACGGACAACCGCTGCGCGATCAGCAAATATGTCTGGATGATCCCAGTCGGCGTTGAGGATCAGGGCTCCGTGTGCGTGATAGGGGTCAAAGTTGCCGCCGTACTCATCGGCTTCAACGATGAAACCAGGCTCGCCCCCTAAGTGAACCGGAGCACCAGCGGGGCTCCCCTCCCCCTCTGGAAGGGGGCCACCGACAAACGCTGAGGGATCGCGCCCTGAGGCGCGCAGAGCGGCGAGCAACCAGCCGGTGGAGGTAGTCTTGCCGTGTGTTCCAGCAACTCCAAGGAGGGGTCCACCGCGCGTGGCGGCCGCATCCGCGATCACTTGCTGGAGTGAGATCAACGGGAGTCCTGCGGCCCGTGCTGCCTGGAGCTGAGGATGGTCAGGCTGCGTGCTGGTGATCGCTTTTGACGCTGCAACCAGATTCGCGCTCCGGACAACTTCAAGATCGCCTTCGAGGCTAATCCCCACGCCCGCATCAGTCAGTAGGTGGGCCGTTTCGGGCGAGAGATCTCGGTCATAGCCACTGACCTGGACTCCCAGGGCGGCCGCATGCAGCGCCGCCGCGGTTGCCGCGGTGCCTCCAATCCCCACCACGTGAAGGCGCAACGGCAGGTTGAACGCAGCTCCGCGTCGTGCTGTGGCTAGACCCGCGCTGATCTCGTCGATCCTGCGAGTCATGAGGTCAACTCAGCGGTAGTTTTCGAATTGGAGAGGTCGATCTACCTCCATCGCGCGAAGGTACTCGATCACCGCCTGGAGCTCGTCGCGCGACTTGCCAGTCACACGGACAGCCTCGCCTTGAATCTGAGTCTTTACCTTGGGGAAACTGTCACGGATCGCCTTGGTGATCTTCTTCGCTGTCGGGTCGTCCAGCCCGCTTCGAAGTTTCACGTGAATCCTAAGCGTCTCACTCCCAGCAGCCTCAGGCTTCCCCCAGCCGAAGGTGCGCAGGTCAATCCCCCGCTTCACTGCTTTGGACTCAAGGATGTCGCGGAGTGCCTTTAGTCGCAACTCGCCGTCCACCCTGATCACCAGCTCGTCCTTCTCCTCGTTGATTTCCGCGGTCGCGCCCCTAAAGTCATACCGGGTGGCAACTTCACGTCGAGTCTGATCAAGCGCGTTCTTCATCTCCTGCCGATCAAAGTCGGAAACAACGTCAAACGAATTGTCTGCCGGCATACACTCCTCCTACCTACGAGTTGAACTTAGGACCCTCCCGTCCTCGCGAAAGCTCCAGCTCCCTGGGACGCCCTCGTCCCCTAGCGGCTCAAGCATACGACCGTTGAGCGTGACAGTAGCGCCACGTGGATTCCCGAATCGGATGTCGATGACCGTGCTTCCCCTGAGCGTGCGGCTCTCTCCTGCGCGGAGGGTGACACCAGTGGGCCCGATGCCAGCGTCGACCACCCCATCGGTCCAAGCACGGATCCATGTTCCTACACCGCTTCCGACGACGCTTACCGTCACCCCCGCAAAGACAACCTCAACCTCACGCAGAACCTCGCTCACCGTCCCGTTGGGACCGATCGCCTGGAATTGAACGCTCCAGAAGCCAGCTGGGAGGGCGAGGTCACCCTGCGCGGTGCCGCTACTGTTGGCTGTGAAGCTGCTCACGACTTCTGTGCCAAACGTATCTGTGGCCCTCACGGTAATGATCCCGTTCGGCTCAGCGTTCAAAGCAACAGGCACCCCACCGCCACTAACGCGCAAGCCGGCGGTGGGGCTGACAAGCTCAAGCCGAGGAGCATCGCTGACGGGGAGTTTGACGATAAAGACGCGGCGCACGGCAGCACCACTCGAAGAGCCTGTGGCTGGATCAAGGGCACTTATGTCGACCTCATTCCTACCTCCGCCAAGGGGAACCTCTACGCTCCAAATACCCGAGTCATCAGCTTCGGCCGTGAGAGATTCGCCCGCTCCGCTCTGGATCAAGATGATCGTTCCCGCGCCAGCCGTACCACGAATGACCGCGACGCGTGTCTCGGCAGAGAGCGTCAGAACCTCTTCCGATGGACTGACAACGCTGATCCCAGGCGGGCTCGCGAAGCGGACCAACTGAATCACAAGGAACACAGTTGCTGCGAGGATCCCGATCCCCACGAGCCCGAGTCCTAGGAGGCTACGAATTGCGGCCCTCAGCCCAATTGACGCCAATCCGATGCGTCGATCCGCTCGTCCTGGAAGCAGAGTTGTCTCTGCCGCGCCATTTGCGGTCGTATTGCCACCCCATGCCGCTGCTACGGCCCCGGGATCCAGTCCTAGGTAGCGTGCGTATGTTCGCAGCAGCCCAAGGAGATAGACGCGCTCTGGCAGCACCGCATGGTCCTCTTGCTCAATTGCCGCAAGGATCACCGGTCGAATGCGCAGCTCCGCCGAAATCACTTCGTAAGTTAAGCCGCGCGCCTCGCGAGCTTCA
>Ga0129336_10000043_pt1 | contig 53002 bp, 47 predicted proteins | sample CPB6_02_DNA_FD_96878 | JGI IMG/M metagenome (GOLD analysis project Ga0129336, IMG submission 96878) | Freshwater to marine salinity gradient microbial communities from Chesapeake Bay, USA - CPBay_Sum_0.6_0.2_DNA | ecosystem: Environmental > Aquatic > Marine > Coastal | place: USA: Chesapeake...
CCCACCTCGGGATCGATGAGCAACGGCATCACCAATCGCACGATCCAATCGGTGGTGAAGCTGGTGATGTCGCCGTCGATCCAGACCACGATGTCGCCCTTGCTGGCCAGAAGACTGGCCCACAAAGCGTTGCCCTTGCCCTTGCCCGGTCCGTGGAAGAAATGCACCAGATCGACGTGAACCACGGTGGCGCCGGCTTCCTCGGCGATCTCGCCGGTGCCGTCGATGGAACCGTCGTCCAACACGATGAGTTCGTCCACCAACGTGCCGAGCAAGGTGGGTTCGATCAGACGCACCAGATCACCGATGGTTCCGGCCTCGTTCTTGCACGGAATGCAGACCGAGACGGTGCGGTCGCCCTTCATCAACAGTGCGGTCTCCAACGTCCAGCCGGTGGGATCGAATGTCTTCACGCTCATGTCGCCTCGCCCCGCTCGCCCTAACCTGCGAACCATGTTCTTGTACGGCGTGGTCAACGCCTCTCCGGATTCGCTCAACGTCGATTCAATCGCCGTCGACGCTACTGCCGCCACCCGTCGCGGCGAATACCTGCTGGACAACGGATGCGACGGCATCGATCTCGGTGGCCAAGGCAGCACCGACAACGCCACCGTGGTGTCGTGGCAGGAGGAATGGGAGCGACTGGAGTCCATCGTGAAGGCTCTGGCCGCGTTCGGCGTGCCCTTGAGCATCGACTCGTGGAAACCCGAGGTGACGCGACGCGCGTTGGCCGCCGGGGCCACCGTGATCAACGCCGCCGACGGTATGCAGACCGACGAGATGTGGCAGGTGGCCGCCGACTTCCGTGCGCCGATCGTGTTGCCGTTCCTGTCGGGCCCGAATCCCCGCGAAATGGAAATGGTTCGCGCCGACCCCGTGAAGGTGATGCTGGAGTTCTTCGAGACCCAGCTCGCTGTCGCCGACCGATTCGGTCTGCGCGACCTGTGCATCCTCGACCCCGGCACCGGCTTCGCGCCGTCGAACTGGCCGTGGGAGGAGCGCTACGTCTACCAGAAGCACGTGTACTCCAATCTGTCCGCCCTTCGCACGTTCGGTCTTCCCCTCTACATCGCCCTTCCCTGGAAGGAAACGGCCCAGCACGACGAACTCCTGGAGATCGTGTTGAAACAACGACCCGAATTCGGGCGCGGCCACTACCCCGAGAAGATCCGGCGGGTCGAACGATCGTTGGGTCTGGGCGACTGACTCGCCGTAGGCCGCGTCAGCGCGTCAACGGCCCGCGCGGATACACCGCGTCGGGCGGAAGGCTGGTCTCCCAGCCGACCGGGCACCGATCGGGGGCCACCTCGTTCAACGGCGCCAACACGAAACGACGTTCGGCGTAACGCGGGTGTGGCACCGCCAGGTTTCCGCCGTCGATCACCACGTCGTCGAAGAACAACAGGTCCATGTCGAGGGTGCGCGGTCCCCAATGGACGACCCGTTCGCGACCCGCGTCGGCTTCGATGCGGTGCAGCCAACGCAACAGCGCGTACGGATCGAGTTCGGTGTCGATCGCCACGACCATGTTGAGGTAGGCGTCCTGATTCTCGGGACCGCCCACCGGATCGGTCTCGAACACCTGGGACTCGGCGGTGACGCGATCGCCCAATCGTTCGAGAGCGAAGCGCAAGTAGCCGGCACGGTCGCCCATGTTGCTGCCGAGGGCGATGATCGCCTTGTGCGGGCTACTGGACGAGAAGTCCGACCGCACTCGATACAGACGCACCGCGGTCGACCCGATGTCCTCGGGAATGGGCGGTTCCATCTTGGTGAGCGTCAAATCGACGGCGCGCACCAACGGGAACGACAGCACGACCTCGGTCATGTGTTGAGCCAAGCGCTCGAGCAACTGGTACCGCGTGTTGCGTGCCAACTCCGCGAGGGCCACCGCCACCTCGCCGTAGTGCACCGTCTGCGTTAGGTCGTCGCTCTGGCCGGCGTCGTGGAGATCGACCTCGATGTCGACGTCGATCTGCAACGGTTGCGGTGTGATCCGCTCGTGATCCAGGACGCCGATGATGCTCACGACCCGCAAGCGTTCGATGAGGATGTGGTCCGTCGTTCGTCCCGTCACGATCGCTCACGGTACCGTTGAGTCATGGCCAACAGCACCGTTCGTTCGACGTTCGACCCCGCTCGCGTGGTGACCAGCCTGCGTGAACTCGCCGCGCGCACCGGTGGACCCGAGGGTTCGCGACGCTTGTGTTGGACCCCCGAATGGCTCGAGGCCCGCGCATTGCTGCGCGAGAGTCTGTCCACGTTGCCCGTCGAGGTCGACGTCGACGAAGCCGGCAACCTGTGGGCCTACCTGCGCGGCGACCGTCCCGACACATTGGTGGTGGGCAGCCATCTCGACAGCGTTCCCAAGGGTGGCTGGCTCGACGGTGCCCTCGGCGTGATGGCGGGGCTCGAACTGTTGCGTTCGTTGGCCGCCGAGGGGACTCCGCCCGTGACCGTCGCCCTCGTGGACTGGGCCGACGAGGAAGGGGCTCGCTTCAGTCGCTCGTTGTTCGGATCGGCCGCGGTCATGGGAACGCTCGACGTGGAGATCCTGCGCGGACTCTCCGACAAGGAGGGCAACAAGTTGGTCGACATCCTCCCCCAGCACGGAGTCGACATCGACCGCCTGGACGGCGCGCGCACCCGACTACGCGACGTGAAGGCGTACGTCGAGGTGCACATAGAACAAGGACCCGTCCTCGAATCACTGGGCAAGGGCATCTGCACGGTGACCGGCACCAAGGGCATCGAGCGCGAACGCCTCATCTTCCGCGGGCAGGCCGCGCACGCCGGAACGATGCCCATGCCGATGCGTCGCGACAGTTTCCGCGCCGCCTCACGGTTCGCGTTGGCCGTCGCCGAGATCGGCGATCGTCACGACGGAGTCACCACGGTGGGCGCGGTCGCCTGCAAACCCGGCGTGGTCACCGCGGTCGCCGGCGAGACCACCATCACCCTCGACATGCGCCACATCGACGCCGACGAGTTGGCCACCATGCTGGCCGAGAGTCGCGCCGCCGCCGAAGCCGCCGCCGAAGCCGAGGGTTGCACCGTGGAGTGGGAACACATCTTCCGCATCGCACCGATGCCGTTCCACCCCGCGTTGCTCGAGGCGGCGCGCGCCAGCGTGCGCGAGGTCGAAGGTCACGACGTCGAACTACCGAGCGGCGCTCTGCACGACGCCAGCGAGATGGCCCGCAGCGTGCCGACCGTCATGATCTTCTCGTCGTCCACGAACGGGTTGAGTCACACCAAGGAAGAGGACACACCGGTCGACCACCTGCACATGTCGGCCGATGCCTTCGATCGCACGTGCCGTCGGGCGATCGACGCGATCGTGGCGGGTCGGGTTTAACCGCGCTTCGACTGCAGCAACGCGGTGACGGCCTTGCCGTCGGCCTTGCCCTTGCTCGCTTTCATGATGGCGCCCACCAAGGCGCCCATGGCCTTCTCCTCGCCGGCGCAGTACTTGGCCCACGCATCGGGTTGGGCCGCGATGGCGTCGTCGACGATGGCTTCCAACGCGGAGACGTCCATGGCCTCGAAGCCCTTGGCCGCGGCGATCGCCACGGCGTCGCCACCACCGTTGGCCACCAGTTCGGCCAGCACGGTCTTGGCCTGGGTCGAGGTCAACTTCCCGCTCGTTTCCATCACGATCATGCGCGCCAGGTCGGCCGCGGGAACGCTCGGTCGCGCACCCTGCTCGGCGTACGCCTCCTTCACGTGCACCAACGCACGGGCCACGTCGGCGCCCGACTCGGCGACGGCGAGCACGTAGTCGTCCTGTCCGCGCTCGACCACCACCATCACCGCTTCGCCGTCGGCGGGAGCACCGGTCGCCTGCGACAGGCGCAGTCGACGCTCACGCGGGAGCATGGGAAGTGCCGCGCGCACGGCCTCGATCCATTCGGTGCCCGGATCCAGGGGAACCAGGTCCGGCTCGAGGAAGTACCGGTAGTCGTCGGCGTCCTCCTTCGTGCGCAGGGTGTGCGTGCGGCCATCGGTCTCGTCCCAGTGACGCGTCTCCTGCCGAATGGATTCGCCCGCTTCGATGAGAGCGATCTGACGGCGTGCCTCGTATTCGATGGCGCGACCGAGCGAACGCACGGAGTTGACGTTCTTGATCTCGCAACGCGTTCCGAGCGGCGCACCCGGCTTGCGCACGCTGACGTTGGCGTCGCACCGCATCGAGCCCTCTTCCATCTTGGCGTCGCTCGCGCCGACCGCCACCAGAATCTGGCGGAGTTCGGTGACGTACTGCTTGGCCTCGTCGGGCGAGGCGATGTCGGGTCGGCCGACGATCTCGACCAGAGGTACTCCGGCACGGTTGAAGTCGATCAACGAGTGATCACTTCCGTGGATTCGACCACCGGTTCCACCGACGTGGGTGCTCTTGCCGGTGTCCTCCTCGAGGTGGGCACGCTCCACTCCGATGCGCTTGCCCCCGGGGAGCTCCAACCACCCGTCGACGTTGATGGGTTGGTCGTACTGCGAGATCTGGTACGCCTTGGGCATGTCGGGATAGAAGTAGTTCTTGCGGTGGAAAGTGCTCGGTTGCACCGTGCAGTTCAGGGCCAGACCGATGCGCATGGCGAGTTCCACCGCGTGCCGGTTCAGCACCGGAAGCGCGCCGCGCAGGCCGAGCGTCACCGGATCGATGTGGGTGTTGGGTTCGTCTCCAAAACGGTTGGCACTGGCCGAGAACAACTTGGTCGCCGTCGCCAATTCCACGTGCACCTCGAGACCACACACCAATTCGTAGCCGTCGATCAGATACGAGCCGTCGTTGGGCGCGACCACGATCTCGGCGGGGCTCATGATCGACCTCCCGAGGAGTTCATGTGTCGTTCGAGGGCGGAAGCCACCTTGAACATGGATTGCTCGCCCAACGTGGACGCCATCACCTGTACACCGATGGGCAAACCCTCGCGGGAATCACCGAACGGAACGCTCATCGCGGGGTGTCCGGCCAGGTTGGTGGGGATCGTGTAGACGTCGCAGAGGTACATGGACAACGGGTCGTCGGCTTTCTCTCCCACCTTGAACGCCGGGATCGGCGAGGTCGGCGTCAGCAACACGTCGGCCGTGGCGTACGCGCGCGCGAAATCGTCACTGATGAGACGGCGCACCTTCAGGGCCTTGCCGTAGTACGCGTCGTAGTAGCCGGCGGACAGCGCGTAGGTGCCCAACATGATGCGGCGCTTCACCTCGTCGCCGAATCCGGCCGCGCGCGTGGCCATGTACATGGAGTTCGTGTCGACCGCGTCGACCCGACGCCCGTAGCGAACACCGTCGTAACGAGCCAGGTTGCTGCTGGCCTCGGCGGGAGCGATGAGGTAGTACGCGGTGAGCCCGTACTTCAGCGACGGCAGTTCCACGTCGACGATGGTCGCACCAGCGGCGCGCAACGCGTCGAAGGCCGCTTCGAGGCGACCCAACACGTCGGGGTCCGCACCCTCGGGCATGTCGGTGATACGACCGATGCGCATCCCCTTCACGTCGTGATCGAGAACCGACAAGAGATCGAGCGGTCCCTGCGGGATGGACGTGGAGTCCAGCGGGTCGTGCCCCGAAATGGACTCCAGGATCAACGCCGAATCGCGCACGTCGGCCGAGAACGGACCGATCTGGTCGAGGCTGCTGGCGAAGGCCACCAAGCCGTAACGACTGACGGTGCCGTAGGTGGGCTTCACGCCCACCACACCGCACAACGCCGCGGGCTGACGGATGGAACCGCCGGTGTCGCTTCCCAGGCTCACCGGAGCGAACGCGGCAGCCACTGCAGCGGCGCTTCCACCGCTCGATCCGCCGGCCACGCGCGAGGTGTCGCGCGGGTTCAAGGTGACGCCGAACGCCGAGTTCTCGGTGCTCGAACCCATCGCGAATTCGTCGAGGTTCGTCTTGCCGACGGACACCGCACCCATCGCGGCCAGGCGCGACACGACCGTGGCGTCGTACGGGGGCTTCCAACCCTCCAGAATGCGCGACGAGCACGTGGTGGGCACGCCCCGCGTGCACATGTTGTCCTTGAGCGCGATCGGCACCCCGGCGAGCGGCCCCGGGTCGCGACCGGCGGCCACCAGGTCGTCGATGCGCGTGGCGGCGGCACGAGCCTCGTCGGCCGTGACCAGATTGAACGCGTGGATGTCGGTCTCGCGCGCGGCGATGCGGCCGAGATGCGCCTCGAGGACGTCGATGGCCCGCACCGAACCGGCCCGCACGGCGGCGGCGATCTCGAAGGCGGTGGAAGGGGTCGCACTCATGGTCAGCCGTCCAAACCGATGATCGGTGGCACGCGGAACCGTCCGTCCTCGGCGGCGGGGGCATTGGCCAACACCTCGTCACGATCGAGGCTGGGCGCCACCACGTCCTCGCGGAACACGTTCGTCAACGGATACGGCTGTGTCATCGGGGCGACGTCGGACAGATCGAGGGAATCGATGTCGGCGAAATGCTCGAGCATCCCGGCCAACTGCCCGGTCATACGGGTGATCTCGTCGTCGCTCACGTCGAGGCGGGCCAGGCGGGCCACCTTGGCCACGGCGGCGGCGGAGATTCTTTCGGAGGGGGTGTCGGGCACGAGTCCCAATGCTACGAGCCGGACAGGTGGACGAGCACCGCGGATTCGGGCCACATGACGGGTGGCACGAGACCGACATCGCGCAGAAACGCGCCGGACAACCGTTGCGGTCGTCCCACCAACGAATCGGCGAGCCACGCCGGCTGATCCACGGCCGTACCGGGAACGGGGACCGCCGCTCGGGTCAGCGGGACCATGTTCACCGTGTAGTCACGCTCGGCGTCGAGTCCGAGGATCCGCCACGTCGGTGGCACCGGAGCCTGCGCGGTGGTCAACTGCACGTACGCGACGAGGGCCTCGGACCGGTCGGTGGCGATGACGCCGTGCGACAACGCCGAACCACCGGTCAGCTCGAAGGTCTCGAATCGGGCGACGTCCCCGGAGTGGATCAACACTCGGAATCGTTTGTGCACGGCGACGACGTGGGACAGATCCGCCAACTCGTCCTCGCTCATGGCCGTGACATCGGCTTCGATGCCCATGTGACCGAACATCGCGGTGACGCCGCGCAACGCCATCGACAGGCGTCGACCCGTGGTGTGCGAACGCGACGGACCCACGTGCGAACCCATCACCTCGGCCGGGATGATCATCGAGGCACCTCGCTGGATGAGTTGACGCTCCAGGGCGTCGTTGCAATCGCTCGTCCAGACTCGCTCGGAACGTCGCAGGATCTCGTGGTCGATGCGACCACCGCCCGAGGCACACGATTCGAACTCGACGTCGCGATGACGCCGACGCAACTCGTCCAACATCGCGTACAGGGCCATCGTCTGCGCGTGGGTGATCGCGGTGCCGCCGCCACCACTGGCCTGCACGTGCCAACGGTTCATGTCCCACTTCACGTACGAGATGTCGTGCCCGGCGAGCAGCGCGTCCAGAGCCGACAGCACGTGATCGAAGGCCGCCGGATTGGTGAGATCGACCACGTGTTGCCGACGCCCCATCACCGGTTCGTATCCATCGGTCGTGGCGGCCCATTCGGGGTGGGCGCGCAAGAGGTCACTGTCGGGGTTGGCCATCTCGGGCTCGACCCAGATGCCGAACTCCATGCCCAGCTCCCGAACGTGGGCGATCAAGGGCGCGAGACCGTGGGGGTACACGGCGGACGACACCGTCCAATCACCGAGTCCCGTGTGGTCGTTGCGGCGACCGCCGAACCAACCGTCGTCGAGGACGAACCTCTCCACTCCGACCGTTGCCGCCACCTCGGCCAACCGACGCAGACGCTCCTCGTCGTGCGCGAAGTACACGGCCTCCCAGGTGTTGAGGTGCACGGGTCGCACTCGATGCGCGTTCGCGGGTAGCCGCCGACGACCCTCGCGATGGAACGCGCGCGAAACAGCGGTCAAACCCGAATCCGAGTAGACCCCGATCACATCGACCGCGGACAACGTCTCGCCGGAATACACGCACATCTCGCCGGGGTGGAACAACTCGCCGGCCTGCACGTAACGACGCCCGTCGGGCATCCATTCGGCGTACATCGAATGGTTGCCGCTCCACGCCGCGTGGATCCCCCACACCTGCCCACACCATTCGCCCGCGGTGGACTCCATCGCGAACAAGTACGGAGGGTGCTCGTGCGAGGTTCGTCCCACCCGGTTCTCGCTGGTCCACGCACCGTAGGGCCACTCGAAACGTTGCAATTGCAACTCTCTCGACCAGCGACCGGCGAACACCCCGAGTTCGGTCGCCTGACCCGCGATGGGCAGTGTCACCGTGAACGAGTTCAGCATCACCGGCGAATCCGAGTTGTTGCGGAAGTCCGCCGACGCGGTCAGGACCCCGTCGTCGGCCAGATGCAGTCGACCGGTGATCTCGGATTCGGAGACCTCGTCGATCGCCCGACTCTCGAGGACCACCCCTCCAGCGACGCGCGAAACGGAGTGATTCTCCGCGCGAAAACGTGGTGACCAATGTCGGCCACCTCGGCGGTGAACCTGCAGACCCGGACGACCCGCGAAACCGTCTCCGTGCATCGGCACCAAGGAGATCGGCGCGACCACGTCCATCGTTCCGTAGGTTCGAAGACCACCTTGCCACCGCAATGGAACCTCGTTCAACGGCGCACCCCAGTGCAGGATCACGGGAATGCCCGCCGAAACGTCGACCACCACGCTCGTGGTGTCGGTGCGCAGGTGCTCGATCGACGGGTGCACGGACTCAACCTAACGGGCGGCAAGAATGACGCCGTGCCCGAGAGCCAGCCCCGCATCGACCCGGTACTCGGGACCACGGTCCACATCGTGGGTGGCCGCCAGAGTCGACCCAACCTGCCCGACAACCGCTCCGCGACCGTGTGCCCGTTCTGTGTCGGCGGCCTCGAGGCGCCCGCCCCCTACGAGACCCGTTGGTTCGTCAATCGCTGGCCCGCCATGGACGGCGATCGTTGCGAGGTGATCCTGTACTCACCGGACCACGACGCCAGTTTCGCCTCGCTCGGCGTGGACGGCATCGGTCGCGTGATCGACCTGTGGACCGAACGCACCGAGACCCTCGGTGCGCGCGACGATGTCGATTTCGTCCTCGTGTTCGAGAACCGTGGAGCCAGCATCGGGGCCACCATCTCTCATCCCCACGGGCAGATCTACGCCTACGACCACGTTCCGCAACGCAGCGCCCGCTTGCTGGGCCCGAACGGATGGGCGCCCACCGCCGACGAACGTCTCGTCGTCGTCGGGAACGACACCATGACCGCGGCCGTTCCCCTCGCACCCGTGTATCCCGTCGCGGTCACCATCGCTCCGAGACTTCGGGTCGGTCGACTGAATGAACTGGGTGGCACGGCCCGTCGGGATCTGGCGAGCATTCTCGCCGACGTGCTCGACCGACTGGACCGGCTCCACGGCGAACCGATCCCCTACATGCTCTGGGTGAATCAGCGCCCGTTCACCGCGGGATTCGAGGACGCCTGGCTGAACATCGAGATCGTCTCACCGTGGCGCGCGGCGAATCTTCCCCGCTACATCGCGGCCGCCGAGATCGGAGCCGGCGAATTCTTCAATCCCGTCGTCCCCGAGGAGCTGGCCGCACGTTTGGCCGCTTTGGCCCGCGGAACCGGTGACCGTTCGTGACCCGTGCACTCATCGTCATCGACGTCCAGAACGGCGTCGTCCAGAAAGCGCACGACCGAGGCGGGGTCGTCGCCCGAATCGCCGATCTCGTGGACCGCGCCCGTGCCGCGGGCTGTCCCGTGATCTGGGTGCGCCACGCCGACGACGAACTCGTGCGCGGGAGTCACGAGTGGGAACTGGTGGACGAGTTGAGACCCAGCCGGAACGAGCCCGTGATCGACAAGAGCTTCGGCGACGCTTTCGAGGGCACCGTGTTGCAGGACGTTCTCGCGGAACGGGGTGTCGCCCGCCTGTACGTGACCGGAGCGCAGACCGACTTCTGTGTGCGATCGACGCTCCACGGTGCGATCACCCGGGGACACGATGCGATCCTCGTGAGGGATTGTCACACGACCGACGACAAGGATCTCGGATCGACGGCGATCGTCGCCACCGACATCATCGCGCACACGAACTTCTATTGGCAATGGCACCGCACGCTCGCCAACGAGGGCGGCACGATCGGCTCCGAAGAGATCGACTTCGGCGGCGACTAGTCCGCGTACGGGGCGAACACCGGCGGGCGCTTGTCGAGGAACGACTGCACGCCCTCCTGGAAGTCGGCCTGCTTCACCGATTCGTTCATGAGGTTGATCGCATCGGTGGTGGACGCGTCGGCGTCGCGCAACCAGTCGCCGTAGACCTGACGCTTCATCGTGGCCCAACTGGCCGGGCAACAGTTCACGGCCATGTCGTCGGCGTACGCCATCACCTTGTCCATCAACTCGTCGGCCGGATGCACCGCGTTGACCAGACCCATGCGTTCGGCTTCGTCGGCGGTGATGACGCGACCCGACAGCAACAAGTCGAGGGCCCGAGCCGAGCCGATCAGACGCGGGAGCGCCCACGACGATCCGTACTCGGCGATGAGACCACGACGACTGAACGACGTGGTCAACTTGATGCCGCTGGCCGCGAATCGCAGATCACAGAAGACGGCCAACACGAAGCCCACGCCCGCGGCGGCCCCGTTCATGGCGGCGATGACGGGCTTGGGATACGACAACAGATCGCTGAACCGACCCGCACCGGTGGCCGGACCGGCCCCTCCGGCGGGGTTGGCACGAATCTGGTTCAAGGCGTCCATGTCGGCGCCCGGGCAGAAGCCCTTGCCGGCGCCGGTGATGACGACGACCCGCACGTCGGGGTTCGCACGGAACTCGCCCAAGCGTTCGAAGAAGCGTTTCGACATGGAGGCGCTCCACGCGTTCATGCGCTCGGGATTGTTCAAGGTGATGACCCCGACACCGCTGGGGGTCACCGAGGCGAGAACGAGATCAGGACTGTTCGACATGCTCCCGACGGTAACCGAGCCGAGTGCGACGGGCATCAACGAGCAACCACAGCACGCCACCCACCACCAGCACGACGGCCATCCATTGATTGAGGCGCAAACCACCACCCTCCTTGGCCGGGTCGATGCGCAGACCCTCCACCCAGAATCGACCGATGCCGTATCCCACCACGTACGCCGCCAACAGTCGACCGGGTCGTGAATCGACGATTCGACGTCCGATCACGATGAGCACGAACATCAGCGCGAGGTTCCACATCGACTCGTACAGGAACGTCGGGTGGAACAACGTGCCCGGCTCGTAACCGAGGGCGGCCACCTTGTCGGCATCCACCTCCAGCCCCCACGGCAACGTGGTCGGACGACCGAACAACTCTTGATTCCACCAGTTGCCCCACCGACCCACGGCCTGGGCCAGTGGCAGTGCGGGCGCCACGGCCCACAGTGCCGGACCCACGGGCATCCCCTGACGTTTGATGGCCCACGCTCCCACGACGATTCCCAACAACATTCCGCCGGGGATACCGAGGCCGCCCTTCCAGATCTGCACGATGCTCACCGGGTCGTCGGAGAATCGATCCCACTCGGTGGCCACGTGGTACAGACGCGCGCCGATGACGCCGGCGGGCACCGCCCAGATCGCCACCGCGTTGGCTTCTTCGGCCCCACCGACACCGATCAGCGTCAATCGCTTGCCCCACAGTCGTACCGCCAGGATCACACCGATCGCGATCATCAAGCCGTAGGCCCGCAACTGCAGAGGGCCGATGTGCAACGAACCCGATCCCGGACTGGGGATGGATCCCACGACCGACTGCCACAGGTTGGTCATCGGCGTCACGTCGAGGGCGGAATTCACGCGGTGACTTCGTCGGCGAACGCCACGGCGGCCTCGAAGATGCGTTGCTTGTCGAAGTCCTGTGTCGCCACGTGATAACTGCGATCGAGAAGGATGCGCTCGATCGGACCACCCCAAGCGGCCGCCAATTGGTCGCTGGTGGCCGGATCGACCACGTGATCGTTCTTCGACGTGATCAGCAACATCGGAACCCGACTACCCGAGTACCGCTCGAGCATCGGCATGATTCCGTCCTCCACCATCGAGACCAGCGGCGCCAACGGCGTCTCGGAGTACGAACTCTCCTTGACATCGGGGTCCGCGATGTCCGAGCCGATGCCGGGGAACGTCTCGGTACCTTCGGCCAACATGCCCTTCACCATCTCGACCATCTCGGGTGCTTGGGGTTGGCACGCCGGATTGATGCACACGATGCCCGACACCTCGGGATGCTCGAGGGCGGTCCAGAGCGTCAGCGAACCTCCCATCGACAGTCCGACCACCACGACCTTGTCGACCCGCGCCGACAACTTCTCGTACGTCGTCGCGACGACGGACGACCAATCACTCCACCGCGTGGGGATCATGTCGCTCACCGCGGTGCCGTGACCGGGAAGGCGTGGCAACTCCACGTGATAGCCGGCCGCGGCAAAGGCCTCGGCGACCCCGCGCATCGACGACGGGTTGCCGGTGAAGCCATGAATGCACAGGGCGCCCACCTTCCGTGTTCCCTCGTGACTCCAGGCTTCGGCTCCGGCGAGTACCGGCGATCGATCGATGTGCGCGCTCATTCCCCTTTTCTAGCGGATGGCACGTTCCTCGACGATGCGCACGAAGGCCTCCACGACCTGCGGATCGAATTGGGTGCCCGCGGCCCGCGCGATGTAGCGGACGGCGTCGGGGACGGACCAGGCCTTCTTGTACACCCGCTCGCTCGTCAGAGCGTCGAACACGTCGGCGACCGCGCAAATTCGGCCGGACATGGGGACCTCGGTGCCACCGATGGCGTTCGGGTACCCGGTTCCGTCCCACCGTTCATGGTGGTTCAGAGCCACCTCCTCGGCGAGTCTCACGAGCGGACTGTTGCTCCCCGACAGGATGCGCGCCCCCAACGTGGTGTGGGTCTTCATCACCTCGAACTCGGCCGGGGTCAAGGGTCCCGGCTTCAGGAGGATGGAATCCGGAATCGCCACCTTGCCGATGTCGTGCAGACGCGCCGCCAGTCGCAAACGTTCCGACCACACCGGGTCCTGGCCCAACAGGTGGGCGATCTCGGCGCACATGTCGCCCACACGCACCGTGTGCTCGCCGGTGTCGGTGTCACGGAACTCACCGAGGATGGCCAGTCGCTCCAGGGCCTCCAACTGGAACTGCTCCAGTTCGGTGGTGCGTCCGGCGACCAGACCCTCCAACTCCGAGGTGCGCAGTCGCAGGATCTCGGCCTGTTGGCGGGCCTCCTCGGCCTCGTGAGCGATCTGCAGCGTCTTGATGCGAATGTCGGTTCCCTCGTTGAACATCTGCTGGTTCACCTCGAACTTGCGCTCGAGATGGATCACCGCTCGTTCGAAATCGCCCACCGCCTTGTGCGACTCGGCGAGCACGCCGTGCGCCGCCAACGCCACCGGCTTGGCGCCGATCACTTCGGCGAGACCGAGTGCGCGATCGAGGTGAACGATGGCGGTCGCGTGTTCTCCGGCCGACATCTCCACCCGACCGAAGGCCAATTCGACTCCCGCGCGCACAGCGTCATCGAAGTTGACGCTCGACGCGTCCAGCATCGCCAGCGCCGCCTCCAGCAACACGCGGGCGTTCGAGAAGTCGGAACGACCCCCGTACGACTCCGCCAACGAGGCCAGCACCTCGGGCAGGAATCCCGGTGCGTGAAGTCGGCACAACTCCAGCGCTCGCTCGCCGATCTCGATGGCCACGTCGTACTCGCCCCGCTCCGCGCGCAGGGACGCCACGTTGGCCAGGGTGATGGCGTCGAAATCCGGACGGTTCAATTCGGCGTTGGCCGTCATGGCCGCCTCGTAGTTCACGATGGCTCGGTCGGTGTCACCCAGCTCGTGATGAATGGTGGCGATGGTGTTGAGAATGTTGCCCTCGTCGACCCGATGGTCGGTGCCTCGATAGCAATCGAGTGCCTGCAGGCAACACGACAGGGCCTCGGAGTGGTTGCCGGAGTTCGTGTGCACGAGACCGATCAGGTTCAACGACCACGCCAACACCAAGGGGACGTCGTGGGTCATGGCGAAGTCGCGGGCCTCGACGGCCAGCGCGAAGGCGTCACCGGGTTGGCCGTCGTAGTGGGCGAGTGACGCCAGCCGGTACAGGGATTCGGCCTCGCCCTGTCGATCACCATCGGCGCGCGCCAACGCTCGCGCCTGCTGCACCAGAGTGCGGGCTCGCTCCGGCTCGGTGGCCTCGTGGGTGCGCGCGAGATCGAGCAACAACCGAGCCGACGCGTGCGAACGACTGGACTGCGCCGCCGACCCCGCTCCCTGCTGCTGTTCCGCGATGTGCACCCGAACTCCTGACGACCCGCCGACGGCGGAAAGACGTCGTTCTTTCGGCCCGCGGACACGGTTTCTTGAACATGTCGGGAAAAACGCCCATGATCAGGCAAGATTCATCCGGTGAGCGAGCGCACGAACAGGGACTTCGCCCGACGGGGGCGGCGGCGTGACGTGGACGGTGCGGCCCTCATCGCCCTGGTGCCGGTGCTCGTCGTCATCCCGGTCTGGCTGTTGGCCATGGTCGTGCTGTGGTGGCCCCTTTCGCTCGTCTCGGGGGTGTCGTACGCGCAGGTGGCTCTCGGCTATCTCCTGCTCGGCGTCGTGTTGTTCGTCCCGTTCGTGCAACGACGCCTGCTCACCAAGATGATCGGGGCCCGCAAACCGACGGCGACCGAAGCGCCCCGACTGCAAAAGGCGTTCAACGAGGTCACCCAGGCCTGGCACCTGCGTCGCCACAACTTCGCGGTCGGCGTCGTCGACGACGACGATCTCAACGCCTTCGCCTGCGGCGGTCACCTCGTGGTGGTCACGTCCTACGCCGCACGAGCGCTCGAGCACGACGAGTTGTGCGGCGTGCTGGCCCACGAGATCTGTCATCACCTCGGTTCCCACACCATCGCGCTCACCATCAATCAGTGGCTGATCATGCCCGTGGTCATGTTGGCCCGCGTCGGTTCGTTCCTGCGCAACGTGTCGATCGCCGCCACCGACAACTTCGCCCGTGGCAACGACTACGCGCGCGTCGCCGGGCGCATCGTTTCCACCTTCTTCGCCGCCATGGCGTGGGTGTTCGGGTCGGGTTTCGCCAGCGCTCGCTATCTCACGAATCGCGTCGGGCGTTCCGCCGAGTTCAGCGCCGATCGCCGCGTGGTGGCGATGGGATACGGACGACAGTTGGCCGCCGCGCTCCGACACACGACCGGTTCGGGATCTTCCACTCATCCGCCGGCCCGCACCCGCATCGCTCGCATCGAAGCCGTTCTGCGTCCGCGTCGGGGACGTCATCCCTCGACCGGTCTTTGAACCCGCCCGCCTCGCCTCGGTGACGGTTCCCACGGGTAGCGTCGACCGTGATGTCAGCCGTCGCACCCTCCGCATTTCTCGCCGCGGCGACGGGGTCGAGCCCACACCACACGCCGGTCTGGTTCATGCGTCAAGCCGGCCGCAGCCTTCCCGAATACAAGGCCGTCCGCGGAGCGGGCAGCATCCTCGAAGCGATCAAGCAGCCCGACCTGGCCACCGAGATCACCCTTCAACCCGTGCGCCGATACGGAGTGGACGCCGCCGTGTTGTACAGCGACATCGTGGTGCCCCCGCACGCCGTCGGTTACGGAATCGACGTCGCCCCCGGCACCGGACCGGTGGCCGACAACGCGTTCCGCTGCGCCGCGGACCTCGATCGACTGCGTCCTCTCGAACCCGACACCGACGTCCCGTACGTCATCGAGACGGTTCGCAATCTCGTGCGCGAACTCCCGGCCTCGGTCCCGTTGTTGGCGTTCGCCGGCGCACCGTTCACGGTGGCCAGTTACCTGGTCGAGGGTCGCCCCTCGCGCACGTACCAGAACACCAAGCGACTCATCTCGTCCGACCCCGAACTGTGGCACCGGCTGATGGAACGTCTGACCCAACACGCCATCGCGTTCATCGACGCGCAGGTGACCGCCGGTGCGCGCGCTTTCCAATTGTTCGACTCGTGGGCCGGATCGCTCTCGCGTCGTGATTACGACACCTTCGTGCTTCCGCACAGTCGACGTGTGTTCGACGCAATGGCCGCGAAGCACCCCGGAGTTCCCGGAATTCACTTCGGTATCGGGTGCGATCACTTGCTGGAATCCATGCTGTCCGCCGGACCGCGAGTGCTCGGACTCGATTGGCGCACCTCCATCTCCGACGCCCGAGCACGTATGGGTTCGGATCTGATCGTTCAGGGCAACCTGGACCCGGCCCTCGTTCTGGCCGGACGTGATCCCGCGCTGCGCGGTGCCGCCCGAGTGCTCGCCGACAACGGCGGACATGACGGACACATCTTCAACCTCGGCCACGGCGTCGACCCCTCCACCGACCCGACGATCCTCGAAGAGGTCGTCGCCCACGTCCACGAAAGCACGAGACGCTGACATGACCACCGTCGCGAACAACGACAAGACCGCGGTTCTTCTCATGGCCTACGGAACCCCGCGCACTCCGGACGAGATCGAGCCGTACTACACCGATATTCGCCGCGGTCGTCCCCCGACCCCGGAACTCCTGGCCGAACTCACCGCGCGCTACGACGCCATCGGTGGCATCTCTCCGTTGGCGGCGCGCACGGAAGCCCAGCGAACGGCCCTGCAACGAGCACTCGATGCGATCGCGCCGGAGCGCTTCGAAGTGGTGCTCGGTCTGAAGCACGCCGAACCGAAGATCGAGACCGCCGTCGACGATCTGGCCCGACGTGGTTTCCGTTCGATCATCGGGTTGGTGCTGGCGCCCCACTACTCGTCCTATTCGATCGGGCAGTACATGGACCGCACGCGAGCGGCCGCCGAGCCTCACGGCATGTCGGTGACCGGCATCGACAGTTGGGCCACCGAACCCGCGTTCGTCGAGTTCCTCGCCGACGACATGAAGGCTCGTCTCGCGAACATGCCGTCCAACACCAAGGTGCTCTTCACGGCACATTCGCTCCCCCAGCGCATCATCGACGCCGGCGACCCGTACCCGAACGAGTTGCGAGCCACCGCCGAGGCCGTGGCCGCCGCCGTCGGCCTCTCGGAGTGGTCCACCTGGTCGATCGCTTGGCAGTCGGCGGGTCGCACGCCCGAACCGTGGATCGGCCCCGACATCCTCGCCGTCATCGACGATCTCGCGGCCAGCGAGAACTCGTCGGGGGTGTTGGTCTGTGCCTGCGGATTCGTCGCCGATCACTTGGAGGTTCTCTTCGACCTCGACATCGAGGCGCGTCGACACGCCGAGGCCAAGGGACTCTCGTTCGACCGAACCGCGTGCGTCAACGATGATGCGCCGGTGATCGCGTCGCTCGCGCGACGGGTCGCCGACATCGCCGGGTGACGACGAGCGCCACACCATGAACGAACCGCGCGCCCACGTCGTCGTCATCGGTGCCGGTATCACCGGCCTCACCGCCGCGCACCGACTGCTGAATCCGCTCGATGGTTCGACGTCGAACGTGCGGGTGACCGTGATCGAGTCGTCGTCGCACATCGGCGGCAAGATCAGAACCTCCCCGTTCGCGGGACTCGGCGGGGTGGACGAGGGACCCGACTCGTATCTCGCCCGCGTGCCCGCCGCCGGTCGATTGGCCCGTGAGGTGGGACTGACGACGTCGCTGACAAACCCCACCGACGCCCACGCCTCGGTGATGCACGGCGGCCTTCATCGCATTCCGGACGGTTTGATGATGGGGGTTCCCACGGGGGCCATGTCGTTGGCGCGCAGTGGTCTGCTGACGTGGCGGGGCAAGATTCGCGCCGCCCTCGAGCCGGTACTCCCGTCGAGCGGCGATCACCGCGACTCGGTCGGCAACTTCGTGCGCCAGCGCTTCGGCCGCGAAGTCCACGAACTCCTCGTCGACCCGCTCGTCGGGGGCATCTACGCCGCCGACACCACCAACTTCAGTTTGGCCACGGTCCCCCAGCTCGCCGATCTCACGCACGGACGCAGTGTTCTTCTCACGGCCCGTCGTCGTCGCGCCGCGGCCACCTCCTCCGGACCGGTTTTCGAGACGCCACGGTCGGGTCTCGGCGCGCTCACCGCGGCGCTCACCGACTCCGTTCGACGTCGAGGTGGTGACATCCTCACCGAGACCCCGGTCACCGCGATTCGGCGCGAAGGTCACACGTACCGCATCGAGACCCCGACGTCTTCTCTCGACGCCGATCAGATCATCGTCACGTCACCGGCGGCCATGTCGGCCTCCTTTCTCCGTCCACTGTCGTCCGAGTTGGCCGACATGTTGGCAACCTCCGAACACGCCTCGGTGGTGATGGTCACCGTGCGAGCAACCGGATCCGATCTCGCGCGCTTCGACGGGATGAGCGGTTACCTCGTCCCCAAACCCGACCAAAGGCGAGTCACCGCCGCGTCGTTCGGTTCGAACAAATGGGCGCACTGGAATCCCGGCGACGGCTCCATGATCATGCGGGTGTCGCTCGGACGCGACGGAGCACCCACTCACGATCTCGTTCACGAATGGGACGACGATCGATTGGTGCGCCAAGTGGTGGACGAGATGCGCGACCACACCGGGGTCGACATCACTCCCGTCGAGCACCGGGTCACCCGTTGGGAGCACTCGTTCCCCCAGTACCGACCGGGTCACCTAGCACGCGTCGCGTCGATGGAGGCGATCCTGATGTCCCGAGCGCCCGGTGTGCGTCTGGCCGGAGCGAGTGTGCGAGGAATCGGCGTCGCATCCTGCATCACTCAGGCCGAATCCGTGTCCGCAACGGTGTCGGCGACCATCGCAGATACCGGTCATCTGCGAGACTGAGTCCGTGATTCGAGCCCTCGGCGCCTCTCTGGTCGTTCTGACCCCCGTGCTGTTCACCGGATGCGCGTCGAACGAGGAGGTGATGGTGTCCACCTCCGTCGCCGCTTCCACCACCACGACGGCTGCTCCCGCCACCACTTCCACCTCGACCACCACCACGGTGTACTCGGGACCACCCACGCTCGCCCCGGGTCAGTCGTTGCCCCAACCGGAGAACATCCCGCCCGAGGACACGGTCGAACCCGAGGTGATCGTCGGCGCCATCGCCATTCCGCGCATCGACGTCATCCAGAACCTCTACCGCGGCGTCACCCTTCCCACCCTCGACAAGGGCGTGGGCTGGTGGCCGGGCACCGCGATGCCCGGTCAGGTCGGCAACGTGGTACTGGGCGGACATCGGGTCAGCAAGAAGAAGCCCTTCCGGAACCTCGATCAACTGCAGCCGGGCGACGAGATCTTCCTGTCGTCGGCCGACGGCGACTTCGTGTACGTGGTCGATCGCACCTTCATCGTGCAACCGACCGATGTCTGGATCATCGATCAGACGACCGACGCCACCTTGACCCTCTTCGCGTGCCACCCTCCGGGATCGACCCGCGAGCGCATCGTCGTGGTGGCCAACTACTCGCGGCAGATCGACGCCTGATCGCGCGGTGTCGGGTGACCGAATGAACCTCGTACGTCGACGCGCGTGGCCCCGGGCGATCGTGGCCGGGTTGCTCGTCGCCGCGTCCATGCCGCCGTGGGGATGGTGGCCCCTGTCGTTCCTCGGGATCGCGATGTACTCCAGTCTGGAGTACGCCGCCGACACCACTCGTCGTCGTTTCTCCACCGGCTTCGCGTTCGGAATCGGTTGGTTCCTGCCGGCCATGTCGTGGATGTGGTTCCTGACCGCACCCGGTTTCCCGATCGCCGTGGCTCTCTTCGCGTCGCTGCACGGACTCGCCGCCACGATCACCCGTGGTCGGGCGGATCGGTTCTCGGCGATCACCGGACCCGTTCTGCACACGCTCGTCGAGGTGGTACGGATGATCTTCCCGTTCGGTGGAGTGCCCCTGGCGACCCTGGGCATCGCCCAGGTGGCCGGACCGCTGCATCGGATCGCCTCCCTCGGTGGAGTGATCGCGCTCACGTGGGTCACGTGGCAGATCGGCGCCCTGCTGGCGCGCGCGCCACGCGAGCATCGTCGGGACAATCGCCAGGTGCGCTCGACCCGACGTCGCGCCGCGCTCGTCGTCGTCGCCGTCTGGCTCGTGTCGTTCCCGGCGATGAGTCGGACCGAGGACACCGGCCGCACGTTGTCCGTCGCCGCCGTGCAAGGTGGCGGGCCCCAAGGAACCCGCGCCATCGACACCGATCCGCGTGACGTCGTCGAACGACACCTGGCGACCACCGCCACCATCACCGCTGACGACCTGGACCTGGTCGTGTGGCCCGAGAACGTCATCGACGTCGCCGACTTCGATCGCAGCCTCGAAATCGGGGAGATCGCGCGCGAATCGGCGCGGTTGGGCGTCCCGTTCGCCGTCGGAGTCACCGAGGACGTCGACGAGGAACGCTTCACCAACGCCCAGGTCATCGTCGACGAGTCGGCGTCGGTGCTCGATCGCTACGACAAGGTTCGTCGCGTTCCCTTCGGTGAGTACATGCCGATGCGCGGACTGCTGCGATCGCTCGGCGCGCCGGTGGACCAGGTGCCTCGCGACGCGGTGGCCGGCACGACGCCCGCGGTGCTCGACTTTCGCACCGACGTCGGCGACGAACGAACCGCGGTCGTCATCTCATGGGAGGTCTTCTTCGGTGGTCGGGCCCGCGAGGGCGTGGCTCTCGGAGCCGGTTTCATCATCAACCCGACCAATGGATCCAGTTACACCTGGACCGTGTTGCAGTCGCAACAAGTCGCCTCGTCACGCTTGCGGGCCATCGAGACCGGGCGCTGGGTGGTTCAGGTGGCTCCCACCGGTTTCAGCGCCTTCGTCAGCCCCACCGGCGACGTGTTCGCACGCACGGGCGTGAGCGAACGCGCGGTGATCAGCCGCGACATCGCGGTGCGCACGGGTGACACCGTTTACGTGCGACTCGGCGACAAGCCCTGGATCGTGGCTCTGGCCGTGGTGTTGCTCGGCGTGTTGCGTGCGCGTCGACGTCCTCTGCGACGCGCGTGATTTCGTCCCGTCACAGCTCGATCATCACCGTCGTCGGGCCGTCGTTCGTCGACTCCACGTTCATGTAGGTCCGGAACCGACCGGTCTCCACGTTCGCCCCCAGACGACGGAGCTCCCCGACGACGTGGTCGACCAGAGGCTCGGCGTGTTCGGGACGGGCCGCGGCCACCCAACCCGGACGACGCCCCGACGAGGTGTCGCCGTACAGCGTGAACTGGCTCACCACCAGGATCGTGCGGGTGGTGTCGGCCACCGAGAGGTTCATGACACCCCGATCGTCGTCCATCACGCGCAGGTGCCAGATCTTCTCCGCCATCTTCGAGGCAGTCCGCTCGTCGTCGGTGTGCGTCACGCCGACGAGAACCAACAGACCCGCGCCGATCTCGCCGACCCGCGTGGTCGTCACGTCCTCGACGACATCCACCGAGGCCCGCTTGACTCGTTGCACCAGTGCTCGCACGCGTCGATCGTACGGGCAACAATGACCGGGTGGACAATCACGTTCCCGACGTTCTCCGCTCCGACGACGGTCGCCTCCTCGCCACGATCGACCCGGATCACGGTGGACGCCTGACCCAGCTCGTGTTCGACGGAACACCGCTACTGATCGGGGCCGATCATCCCCTCGCCCATCATCCCCTCGGATGGGGTTGCTACCCGATGGTCCCCTATTGCGGTCGGGTTCGCGATGCTCGATTGTCCTTCGCCGGTCGATCGCATCGTCTGAGCGTGTCGGCCGCTCCGCATTCGATTCATGGAACGACCTTCGATCGTCGTTGGGACATCGTCGAGGTCGACGACTCGTCGGTGGAGCTGTGCACGGACCTCGGACCCCAATGGCCCTTCCTCGGACGCGCGGTCCATCACGTCTCCGTCGGACGTGGGTCGCTGACGATGCGGCTGACCGTGGAGGCCGACGAGGACATGCCCGTCATGGTCGGTTGGCATCCCTGGTTCGTGAAACCCGAGTCCTCACCGACGGAGCTCCGGACGATGTTGCGTCGTGACGATTCCGGAATCGCGACCGACGAGTGCGTCCACCGACCCGCCGGCCCGATCGACGATTGCTTCGTCGGTTGCTTCGACGGCCGAACGAACGACGTGGACGAACTCTTGACGTTCCGTGTCGCGAACGTCGATCTCGACCTTTCTTCCGATTGCACGCATTGGGTCCTCTACGACGAACCGTCGCATGCGACCTGCGTGGAGCCACAATCCGGGCCCCCGAACCAGGTCAACGACGCACCTGTCGTCCTGGCCGCCGGGCAGTCGATGACCCGTTGGTTCAGAATCCGGATGAGCACCTCGTGAACGGCGGCTGCACGATTTCGGGCAGACTTTACGCGAGGTGTCCCGCCGGTCGTTCTCTCGTACGACATGCGACGCCGGATCGATCATGAGCACGACACTCTCCGACGCCGCACTCGTCTCCGCCCATCTGTCGGGCGATCGTGGTGCTCTCGCCGCCATCTACGACCGCTACGCGAGTGGTCTCTACGACACGGCCGCGGCCATGCTCTCGGACCGCCACGACGCCGCCGACATGGTGCAGGACGTCTTCTGCATCGCCGCCGAACGATTGGGTCAGCTCCGCGACCCCGATCGTCTGAAACCGTGGTTGTACGCGGTTCTGCGCAACGAGGTGTACCGACGCACCAAGCGGCGTCGGCGCACCACACCCACCGACTTCCAATCGAGCACGGTCCCCGACGTGGTGGCGCCCGCTGATCCGGGCGCCGACGGCGCCTCCGTTGCTTTCGCCGAATTGGCCTCGCTCGTGCGAGCGGCCGCGGCCGGACTCGACGATCGTGATCGACTCATTCTCGAGTTGTCGATTCGCCAGGGTCTCGACGGCTCGGATCTCGCCGACGCCCTCGGCGTCACTCCCGAGCAGAGTTACTCCTTGGTGCATCGCATGCGCGAACGCGTGGACCGCAGCCTCGGGGCGTTCGTCGTCGCCACGTCCGGTCGCCGCGAGTGCGCCACGCTCGACGAAATCCTGCGCGACTGGGACGGCGAGTTCAGCGTGCTGATTCGCAAGCGCGTGGCTCGTCACATCGAATCCTGCGAGACCTGCGAGGAAACCAAGGGCAAGATGGCCCCGTTGGCACTTTTCGGCGCGGCACCGGTTCTGGCCGCTCCGCTCGGTTTGCGCGAGCGCGTGCTGGAGGCCACGTCCAGGATTCCGACCCCGGGCACCGGAAGTGGTTCGACCGGTGGAACGACATCACGCATTCGGTTGCGGCCGAGCGACGGATTCCCCCGGGCCGCCCGTTTCGTCGGTCGCGGGCCGTGGTGGATCACCGGCGCGGTGGTGCTGACGGTCGCCGGTTCGGTCCTCGTGCTGGCGACCTCGGATCCGAATTCCTCGAACAGCGAATCCCCGATCACCGCCGTCCAAGGTTCACCGGACACGGCGACGGACACGACGGTGCCCGAGTCGACAACCACGAGTGGGATGTCGACGCCCGACAGCATCGTTCCGCTTCCCACCGTCCCGCCCTCCACCGTCTCGACGCCCGCCGTCTCGACCCCCGCCGTCTCGACCCCCGCGGGGCCAACGACCACCGCGTCGACCGTGGCTCCGGCCGTGACCCCGTCGACGTCGGTGCCTCCCACCACGACTCCGCGCGCGACCACGACGATGACTCCGCGCGCGACCACGACGTCTCCGCGCGCGACCACCACGACGACTCCCGCGGCTCTGGTCGCACTCGGTGTCAGCGCCACATCTCTCGACTTCTCCACCACGGGCACCACCGCCACGTTCCGGTTGACCAACTCCAATTCCTCGTCCGTGCCATGGAAGATCGCCTCGACACAACCGGCGTTCTTCACCTTCAGCCCGTCGTCGGGAACTCTCTCGGCCGGCGCCTCGGTGTCGATCACCGTCACTTTCGCGCGCGCGACCGCGGTGGCGTACTCCAACGCCTCCACCTTCCCCGAGGGCCGCTTCGACTTCCCGGCGCGCATCACCGCGACGAGGGCACCGACCACCACGTTGCAATTGCTCGGCGCGGTCGGCCGCCCCCCGCAAGTGGGGGCCATCACCGTGCGCTTCAGCGGGGCCTCATGTGCGAACGTCTCCATCCAGGTTCCGGTGACCGACGAATCACCTCTGAAGAGCGTCGTGGCCGCTCTCACCCTGAGCGGCGGGCTGGCGCCGACGACTCGCACCATCAACTTGACGGACTCGGGCAAGGGCTCGTGGGTCGGCGCCAGCGCCGACCTTCCCAACTCGGTGACCGCACTGACGGTGAAGGTCACCGCCACCGACGTCAATGGTCTGACCGCCACCGCGGACACCAAGGTCACCCGACCGACCACCTGTTGAGGCTCGTTTCCGCAGGTCGTCCCGCTCTCGGAGAGCCCCACGGGACCCACCGATAGCATCGCAAACCATGTCACAACCGCGGGGGTCGGCGTCACCCCACAACCCCCTCGACCCCGATTCGCCGTTGCGCATCGCCTACCTCACCTACCGAGGCAAGCCGCACGTGGGCGGTCAGGGTGTGTACACCCGACACCTCACCAAGGCCCTGGTCGACCTCGGACATTCCGTGGAGGTTTTCGGCGGACAGCCGTATCCCGTTCTCGACGAGCGCGTGTCGCTCACCAAGCTCCCCAGCCTCGACCTCGTCAACGACCATTACCCCTTCCGCTTCCCCGCCATCTGGGAATTGAAGTCGCGCGAGGATCTCTACGAACTCGGGTTGTTCCTCACGGGCACCTTCGGAGAACCGGCTGCGTTCAGCGCTCGCGTCAAGCGCCACCTCGCCGACCGAGTCCGTGAATTCGACCTGGTCCACGACAACCAATGTCTCGGCTACGGAATCCTCGGGCTCGAGAAGATGATCCCGACCATCGTCACCCTCCATCACCCGATCACGCGCGACCGCGCTCTCGAGATGGACCATGCTCCGAACTGGTGGAAGAAGCTCGGCGTGTCACGCTTCTACTCGTTCGTCAAGATGCAGGGCCGAGTCGCCAGCCGCATGCCGCGCATCGTGGTGGTCAGCGAGAACAGCATCAAGGACATCCACGGCGACATGGGGGTCTCCTACGACCGCATGCGCCTCGTGCCCGTGGGCGTGGATCCCGACTTGTTCAAATCCCTGCCGAACGTGTCGCGCATCCCCGGTCGTCTGATCACCACCGCATCGGCCGACGTGGCCTTGAAGGGCCTGTCCTACCTTCTCGAAGCCGTCGCCAAGTTGCGCACCGAACGCGACGTCACCCTCACCATCATCGGCAAGCCCAAGCCCGGCAAGAGCATGGATCTCATCGACAAGTTGGGGCTGGCCCCGCACATTCAGTTCGTTTCGGGTGTCTCGGACGAACGCATCGTCGAGTTGTACGCCGAGGCCGAGATGGCCGTGGTGCCCTCGCTGTACGAGGGGTTCAGCCTTCCCGCCATCGAGGCGATGTGCACCGGAATCTGTCTCGTGGCCACCGACGGCGGTGCGCTACCCGAGGTGACCGGCACCGACGGTGACACCGTGTTGCAATGCGTGGCCGGCGACGCCGAGGCCCTGGCCACCACCATTCGTCGCGGACTCGACGACCCCGAACTTCGCGCTCGGGTCGGGTCGAACGGGCGCAACCGCGTCGTCGAACGGTGGACCTGGCGCAAGTGCGCCGAGATGACGGTCGAGCAGTACCGCGAGGTGTTGTCCATGCCGGCCAATCGCGAGAAGCTCCGACGAAACGGACGGATCGGCTGATGTTGACCGTGCGCTTCCCGCGGCTCGGGTTGACGCCGGGCGACCTGGTGCTCGACGCCGGTGCGGGCTTCGGACGTCACGCCTACGAGGTGGCGCGCTTGGGCGGTCGCATCGTGGCGCTCGACTACGCCGACGACGAAGTGCGCACCACCCGCGCCACGTTCGGGGCGATGATCGAGCAGGGCCAGATCGACGAGCGGAACTACGTCGGCGCGTTGCGCGGCGACGCCACCCGACTGCCCTTCGCCGACGGCACGTTCGACCGCGTCATCACGAGCGAGGTGCTCGAACACATCCAGAACGACGTGGCCGCCATCTCCGAGTTGGCCCGCGTGTTGCGACCCGGCGGCACACTGGCGTGCACGGTCCCGTCGTGGTGGCCCGAGAAGATCAACTGGAAACTCAGCGACGAGTACCACGCGCCCAAGTCCGTGGGCGGCCACGTGCGCATCTATTCCCAAACCGAACTCGAAGCGAAACTCCGCGCGGCCGGGTTGTCGGTCACCGGCTCCCATCATGCCCATGCGTTGCATTCACCGTACTGGTGGTTGAAATGCGCGGTCGGTCCGCGTCGCGAGGACCACGTCATCGTCAACGGCTACAAGAAATTCCTCGAGTGGGACATCGTGAAGCAACCCAAGTCGGTGAAGGTGGCCGAGCGGGCACTCTCACCGTTGATGGGCAAGAGCCTCATCGTCTACGCCCGAAAGAACGCTCTCGCCCGGACGGTGGCGTCGTGACGCGGGTGCCCCACGTCGAAGGAGTGCTGAGCGCCGACGAGGTCGTGCGCACGGCGGAGTCCATCGCCGCGTTGCAACTGGACACGGGCATGATCCCCTGGTTCGAAGGCGGACACTGCGACCCCTGGAATCACGTCGAGACCGCCATCGCCCTCGACGTCGCCGGCTTCCATCGCGAGGCCGAGCGCGCGTATCAATGGCTGGTCGACACGCAACACCCCGATGGTTGGTGGTTCAACTACTACCTCCCGGGTGGCACGGTCGAGGAGCCGAAACTCGACACCAACGTGTGCGCCTACATCGCCTCGGGCGTGTGGCACCACTGGCTCGCCACGTCCGATCGCGGCTTCATCGATCACGTCTTCCCGACCGTCGAGCGTGCCATCGATTGGGTCATGTCGATGCGACGACCCAACGGAACCATCCGGTGGGCCCGCGAGGAACACGCCATGCCGTGGGACTACGCCTTGCTCACCGGTTCGAGCAGCATCTGGCACGCGCTCATGTGCGCGAGTCACCTGGCCGACCTCGTCGGTCGCCCGCGGCCCGATTGGCGCGACGCCGCCGACGTGTTGCGCGTCGTGATCGCGACCCGACCCGATGCCTTCGAACCCAAGGCGCGTTGGGCCATGGACTGGTACTACCCCGTGCTCACCAACGCTCTGGTCGGCGAGCAGGCCAAGGCCCGCCTGGCCGAGAGCTGGGGCACCTTCGCCATGGAAGGCCGGGGCATTCGTTGCGTCAGCGATGAGCCGTGGGTGACCGCCGCCGAAACGGCCGAATGTTCGTTGGCGCACGTCGCCGTGGGCGACGTGCGCACCGCGATGGAACTTCTCTACTGCACGCGGGCCCACCGCACCGACGACGGCAGCTATTGGACCGGCATCGTGTACCCCACGATGGAGCGTTTCCCGAACGGTGAGCGCACGGCCTATACCGCGGCCGCGGTCATCATGGCCGCCGACGCCATCGACGGCGGCTCCGCCGCCTCGCGACTGTTCGTCCCGGGCGTCACCGTCGACTGAGGGTTCGCATCGGCAAGACTGGGCCGATGACCGCGAACAGCAACGCACACCACGACTCCGAGTCGTTCGACTCCGGCTCCCTGCGCGCCCTCGCTCAGCGAGCACTCGACGCCATGGGCGTGACCGCGCGGGTCGAGGATTCCCCGATCGCGGGAGCCGACACCGTCGCGGTTCGCTCCCCCATCAACGGTCGTGGTCTCGGCGTCGTGCGCCTCGACGCCGAGTACCGCGCGCAGTCCGACCTCGATGCGACCATCTCCCGAGCAGTGGCGGTGTTCGAGCACTGGCGTGGCGAACCGGCCCCTCGACGAGGCGAGGTCGTGCGTCATCTCGGCGAGCAACTTCGTCGTCACAAGGAAGCACTCGCCGATCTCGTGCAGATCGAGGTGGGCAAGATTCGTTCCGAAGCGTTGGGCGAGGTCCAGGAGATGATCGACATCTGCGACTTCGCCGTGGGATTGTCGCGCCAACTGCACGGCCTCACCATCGCCTCCGAGCGTCCCGGGCATCGTCTGGCCGAGACGTGGCAACCGCTCGGACCCGTCGGAGTCGTCAGCGCGTTCAACTTTCCCGTCGCGGTGTGGTCCTGGAACGCCGCTCTCGCTCTGATCTGCGGTGATCCCGTGGTGTGGAAACCCTCCGAGGCCACCACCTTGTGTTCGTTGGCCACCACGGTGCTGGCCCGTCGCGCCGCCGTCGAAGCCGGATTCTCTCCCGACGTGTGTCAGGTGGTCTTCGGTGACGCCGAGGTGGGACGAGCTCTCGTCGCCGACCATCGGATCCCGGTCGTCTCGGCCACCGGTTCCACCCGCATGGGGAGGATCGTCGCTCCGATCGTCGCCGAAAGATTCGGGCGTTCGATCCTGGAACTCGGCGGTAACAACGCCGCGATCGTCACCCCGTCGGCCGACCTCGATCTCGTCGCGCGTGGGGTCACGTTCGCCGCCGCCGGAACCGCGGGACAACGTTGCACGACGTTGCGCCGTCTCATCGTGCACGCATCGCGTTTCGACGAAGTGGTCGATCGCATCGCGCGCGCCTACGGCCAACTGCGGGTCGGTAATCCGCTGGATCACGACACTCTCGTCGGGCCCCTCGTCGACGCGAAGGCGGGAGCGGCGATGAGCGCCGCCATCGAGCGGGCCGAAGCCGACGGCGGACGTCGCGTCGTCGGTGGAGAACGATGCCTCGCCGAACTCGCCCCCGATGCCGCCTACATGCGTCCGGCCCTGGTTGCCATGCCCGGCCAGACCGAGATCGTGCGCACCGAAACGTTCGCTCCGATTCTCTACGTGATGCCCTACGACTCCATGGACCAGGCACTCGCCATTCAGAACGGAGTCCCGCAGGGATTGGCCTCGTCGATCTTCACCACCGATCTGCGCGAAGCCGAACGATTCACGGGACCCGCCGGAAGTGACTGCGGGATCGCCAACGTGAACATCGGACCCTCGGGCGCCGAGATCGGTGGAGCATTCGGTGGCGAGAAGGAGACGGGCGGGGGTCGAGAAAGCGGCAGCGACGCGTGGAAGGCCTACATGCGACGCCAAACGCAAACGATCAATTACTCGAACGACCTGCCCCTCGCCCAAGGTGTCAAGTTCGAGTGACGGCGCGGGGTTCGAGTGACGACTCGGATCGCGACGCATCGGTCACAGCGACCACGGACCCTCGCCCATGACCCCCTCGGCGACCAGGGGTACACTTCGACCATGATCTCGTCCTCCGAACGACACCCGGCCTTCGAGGAATACTGTGAGTGCATCTTCGAATTGCACGAGGACGATCTCGAGGTCATCCGGGCCCGCATCGCCGAACGCCTCAACGTCAGCCGCGCTTCGGTGTCGCAGATGATCGAGAAGATGAGCAAGGTCGGCCTGGTCACCTCCACCGACAACACCATCGCCCTCACCGCCGACGGCCTGACGCTGGCCAATCAAGTCGTGCGCCGACACCGACTCGCCGAACGATTCCTCACCGACATCCTCGGCCTCAGTTGGTCCGACGCGCATCGCGAAGCCGGCAAATGGGAACACGTCATGAGCGACGAAGTGGAAATCGCGATGAACCGCGTGCTCGGGGCACCCACCACGTGTCCCCACGGAAACCCGATCCCCGGGTCCAGTTACATCGACCCCCAGGCCGTTCCGTTGGCTCGTGTCGACATCGGTGACCGCTTCACCGTGTCGCGCATTCCCGAGGAACTGGAATTCACTCCGGGTCTGCTCGATTTCTTGCAGCAGTCCTGCATCCTGCCGGGGTTCACGGGTGAAGTGTGCGCCAAACCCGCTGATGGCACCATGTCGGTCGTCATCGACGGACGAACCGTCGCCGTGGACGCCTTCGCGTCGTCGCGCATCCTGGTGACCGTCTGATGCTCGTGCGTTCCGTCGGGGTCGCATTCGGGATCGTGACCGCGTTGTCGTCGTGTGCTCCCACGACCTACGAGACCTCGGCCACCACCACCGCCGTGGCCGCCGCCACCACTCTCCCGTCGGGCCCCGCCAGCGAATTGCTCCCCCGTCTCAGCGCATCGATGCTGTCGCTGTCGTCGTACATCGGACCGAACTCCAGCGGCAGCACCGCCAGTGGCAAGGAAGCCGTGCTCGCCGAGATCGAGGCCCTGTGGAACGCCGCCGAAACCGAGGTCACCGCACTCAGCCCCGAATCCGCGGAGTCGATCGGACGCATGGTCGACCTGGCACGCACGGCCGTGGAACGGAATCGGCCGGCCGACGCCGACAAGGCCGCCAAGTTCGCCGGAACCGTGATCGACGAACTCCTGGACTGACGCTCAATCGCGCATCGGCGCGGGTAGTTCCTCGGCGTGCACCACGGTGAGTCGTTGCGTCGATCGGGTGAGGGCGACGTACAACGCCCGCATGCCCTGCGGTTCGGCGCGCACGATGTGAGCCGGTTCCACGACGATGACACCGTCGAGTTCGAGTCCCTTCACCAAGCCGACCGGCACGATGGTGACACCCGAATCCAGCGCGGCGCTGGCCGCACGCCCGTGCTCGATGCCCCGAGCCGCGAAGAATTCACTGGTCGCTTCGGCCATCGAATCGGGCACCACGACGGCCACGTTGCCCGGGCCGATGACGTCGACCATCGCCACGGTCTCCGACGCCACCACCGCCAGCAGTTCGTCGACCGCGGGAACGGAGACGATGCGCGGAGGCGCGACGCCTTCGCGCACCGCGCGGGGGGCGACCAGTCCGGGAGCCGCGGCGTGCATCACCCGGGTGGCCAATTCCATGATCTGTCCGGGAATTCGATAGCCGACCGACAACCCGATCACTCGACTCGGTTTGCGTTCCGGCAGGTGGTCCAACACGTCGTTCCACGTCGAGGGGGCATGAGCACCGGTCGCTTGCGCCAGATCGCCCACCACCGTGAGCGAGCCCGACAGCGATCGCCGGGTGACCATCGCCAATTGCATCGGGGTGAGGTCCTGCACTTCGTCCACGACGATGTGCCCGTAGGTGCGAATCTCGTCGGACTCGTCCACCTTGCCGTTGCGTCGCGGCACGGGGCCGAGGTGCATACGGGCCTCGTCCAACAGAGCCGCATCGGCCACGGTCCAACGAACGTCGTCCAACGACTCGGAGCGATCGCGGTACAAGGAAAGAACCTCGTCCTCGGAGAAGCGTCCGGCATTGGCCAACTTCAACAAGGCCTTGGATCCGAAGAGATCGTGCAACAACTGCGCCGGCGACAGGCGTGGCCAGATTCGGTCGATCATCGCCCGCGCTTCGTCGTCGTTCTTCAACGCCTCGCGAACCTGCGCTCCCGACGCCTCGCCATCGCGCCACGTCGCCGCCATCGCCTCCCACAACTCGTTCTCCACCCAACGGCACGCCGGGTTGTGACGATGGAAACGACGACGGGCGCTCTTGATGATGCGCTCGGTCTCCTCGGCGCGCATGCGTACGTATCCGTGTCGGAACGGGAAGCGCAGGTCCTCGCGCAACGGACGTTGGCGATCCTTCACCGCCTTGCGCACGAGGTCGGCCATTCGCTCGTCACCCTTCACGCGAGCCGTCGTGCGACCGTCGACCATCCCGGCACCGGTCGTCGCCCAGCGGACATCGGGCACCAGGTCCTGCAACACCACTTGTTCGACGCCGGCCTCACCGAGCGACGGCAACACCCGTTCGATGTACCGCAGGAACACCCGATTCGGTCCGATGACGAGGACGCCTTGATCCTCCAATGGAAAGCGATTGGTGTACAGCAGGTAGGCGGCGCGGTGCAGCGCCACCACGGTCTTGCCGGTTCCCGGACCACCCTGCACCACCAGCACCCCGCCTTGTGGGGAGCGGATGATTTCGTCCTGTTCGGCCTGAATGGTGGCCACGATGTCGCCGAGTTGACCCGAGCGACCCCGTTCGATGGAGGCCAACAGCGTGCTGTACCCCCGCAGACCGGTCACCGCTTGGGTCGCCCCGTCGGCGTCCTCCACCAATCCATCGTCGGCTCCGACTCCCAGATGACCGACACCGAACAACTCGTCCTCGATGCCGTGAAGCGTGCGACCCTGCACCACGAAATGCCGGCGGCGCGCGAGCCCCATCGGGTCGCGTCCGGTGGCTCGGTAGAACGGCTCGGCCACCGGGGCCCGCCAGTCCACCACCACGGGCTCGCGATTGTCGTCGGAGACCGCCAGTCGACCGATGTGGAAACTCTCGATCCCGATGGCCGCCCCATCATCGACTTCCTCGGCCAAGCGATCGATGCGACCGAACACCAAGGCCGCGTCACCCAGATCCAGATCGGTGAGTCGCTTCACCAGCGCTTCGTCGATGGCGTTGCGCTCGAACCGATTCTGAAAGGTTCCACCCGTGCCTGATTCGGTGAGTCCCCGCATCTTCCAGGCGTCGGTCCGACTGGCCTCGAGACACGCGTACGCACGATCGATGTAGGCCTGCTCCTCGTCGAAATCCGGATGCTGAGATGTCATCGCCCGTTGAATCCTGTCGTAGCGGATACTGCGTGTTTCCCGAAGAAATGGGGTCTCGGTACTCTACAACCACTCATGAGCAGGTCGCCCACACCGAAAAGAGGAGCCTCGTCGGGCGGAACCCCGGCCACCATCGCTCTCGAGCGCGCCGGAGTGGAGTTCCGCGTTCATACCTTCGACAACGACGTCGCCCACGGCGAGATCGGATTCGGCAAAGCCGCCGCGGCCGCTCTCGGAGTGATCGAGGAACGGGTGTTCAAAACGTTGCTGGTCGAAACCACCGGAGCCGTTCGACACGCCGTGGGCATCGTCCCGGTCTCCGGGCAACTTTCGTTGAAGGCCATGGCCGTCGCCGTGGGAGCCAAGCGGGTCGACATGCTGGATCCCCGATCCGCCGAACGACTCACCGGCTATGTCGTGGGTGGCATCAGCCCGTTCGGCCAGAAGAAACCACTGACCACCGTCGTGGACGTGAGCGCACTCGACCACGACACCATCTTCGTGTCGGGCGGAAAGCGCGGACTCGACATCGAGGTCGCACCCCGCGCGCTGTTGAGCGTTCTGGGTGCGGTCAGCGCCCCGATCTCGGCGTGACCGCGGATCTCAGACCGGGCGGACGTTCTGGGCTTCGTCGCCCTTGCGTCCCTGACCGATCTCGAACTCGACCTGCTGGCCCTCGTTCAGGGTTCGGAACCCCTTGGATTGAATCTGTGAGAAGTGCACGAACACATCGGGACCGTCTTCACGGGAGATGAATCCATAGCCCTTTTCGGCGTTGAAAAACTTCACGGTGCCGATCGCCACGGCGGTACTCATTTCTCTCTCGAGCCGGACGACGTGCCCGACGGGAAAACACTATGCGAAGAATTTCGGGCTGTACACACCGGAATTCCCCCGTCGGAGCGGGAGCGATACGGTTCTCGCGTGCGCCACATGCCGGAGCCTTCCACCTCACCGAGCGACTTCCCGTTCAGCCACCGGATTCGGGTGCGCTTCTCCGAGACCGACGCCATGGGGATCGTCCATCACAGTCGCTACCTGCCCTATCTCGAGGAGGCCCGTGTCGCCTACCTCCGCCACGTCGGACACCCGTACTCCAGCCTGCGCGACGACGGTGTCGACTACGCGGTGCTCGAGGCGCACGTGACGTACCGCAAGCCCCTGCGATTCGATGACGTCGTCACGGTCCACCTGATGGTCTCCGCCGCGTCGCGGGCCTCGTTCTCGATGTCGTACCTCGTGACCATCGACGACGAGATCCATGCGACCGCCCGCACGATGCACGGTTGTGTCAACGCCGAGGGTCGCCCGATCCGTATGCCCCGTTGGTTGCTCGACATGGCACCAGCACCCGACTGACGCCGGTGTCGGGTTACGCTCGAACCATGTCCCGCCCCGCGCCCTCTCCCATCAACGACAGCCCCACCGAATGGGTGCGCGATCACATCCGGCGCTACGTCACGACGAACGGCGTCGATGGACACGACTGGAACGGCGTCCCGTGCATGTTGCTCACCACCAAGGGACGCCGTTCGGGTGTGTGGCAGCGCAGCGCGCTCATTTACGGCATCGACCCCGCCACCGACGACGTGATCCTGATCGCGTCCAAGGGTGGGGCACCCGAGAATCCCTTGTGGTTCGAGAACCTCGTCGCCGAACCCGCGGTCTGGATTCAGATCGGAGCGGACACATCGTGGTGCACCGCGACCACGGTCGACCCGGTCGCCGATGCCGAACGACGCTCACGGTTGTGGAAGATCATGTGCGCCATCTGGCCCAGTTACGACGAGTACCAAATCAAGGCCGACGCGGCGTCACGGGTGATCCCGGTCGTCACCTTGCGGCGTTCTTGACCCGCTCGACGCGCGCCCGCCCACGGCGCTCGTGAGAATGGCGGCGTGCCGAGACGGCGATGTGATGACATTTCTACCGATGTGAGACGTTCCGCGGTTTCGCGCGTCTACGTCGGCCTCCTCACGCATTCGGTTCATTTATCCTGACGCCACCGCAACGAGGGGGGAACATGACGAACGCCGAGGGCACCATGGCGATTCTGCAGATCGTCACCACGTCGCTCGCGGCCGCCTCCTTCTGGAGGCTCTCGAACCGCTTCCACGTGAAAAACGCCCCGCCGTTGAAGCGCATCGCCCTGGCCATCGGCTGGCTGGCCGTCGGTCGCATCGCGGCCTTCGTCGACCTGGCCGTCAACGACGGCCCGGGACAACCACTGTGGCTGTCGGCGTTCGTGCTACCCGGCATGTTCTTCAGCGCCATCTTCGCCACCGCCACCGTCCGTCTCCGATCCCGCACCATGTCCCCATCGTTGCGGTACAGCGCCGCCATCATCGCCACCGGGGTCGTCGGGGTGATCTGGCACACCGCCACCGAAGCGACTTTCTCTTTCGATGGTGTGACGAGGACCGAGATCGCGATCACCATCGCACATCTGTCCATCGACTTCCTCCTCCTGTCGTCGGTACTCACCCTCGGAGCCTTCGCCAGTCGTCTGAAAGGAACCCCCACCCGACTGGTCGCCCTCGGGGTCATCTTCTTCGTGGCCTCCGACATGGCCTACGCGATCGAGAGCCTCCTGGAGACGTATCGGTTCGTCTCGTGGACGACCCTCGGCTCCGTGGCCGGACCCCTACTGCTCGCCATCGCGCCGACACTCGTGACTGCCGAGAGTTTGACGATTCGACCGACCAACATCGCCAGCGACACCTGGTCCCTCACGTATCTCCCCCTCGGAGTCATGTGCGTCCTTCAGATCCTCGACGTGCGCGACGACCCAAATCAGATCGTGTCTATCACCATCATCACCATCATGGTGTTACTCCTCATCGGACGCATCCAGAGTTACAAGAAGAACGCGACAACGCTCAACAGTGGTCTCTCCGACAGCCTCGACATCCGCGAGCGGGAACTCCTGCGGCAGCAACTGCTGAACGATCGAATCATCGGAGTGGCCGCCGATGGCATCGTCGCCGTCGACATCGAGGACCGGGTGGTTCTGTGCAACCGGGCGGCGCGTGAGATTCTCTCCATCTCCTCCGGCACCCCCACCCCGGAGAAACTTCATGATCTCTTCCACCGCGATCCGACGTGCCCGGGCGACTGCCCGACGCTCGACGCGCTCCATCAGTCGGATCGATCGATGCACGAACTCAGCCTCGACATCGACGCCGACGAGCGGGTCATCGAACTCGCGGTGCGAGCCCTGGACGGGCCCGATGCCGGCTTCGTGTTGGTGTTTCACGACGTCACCGATCGCGCGCGTTTGGCGCGCATGAAAGACCGCATCGTCTCGGTGGTCAGCCACGAGATCCGCACGCCACTGACGTCCATCAGGGGATCGCTCGGTCTCATCGACGGTGGGCTCATGGGACAGGTCAGCCCCGAGGCCCAACGCATGATCTCCATCGCCGTCGAGAGCAGCGAGCGCCTCATGCGCCTCATCAACGATCTCCTCGACGTGGAGCGCATCGAGTCCGGCCGGCGCACGTTGAACCTCTCGTCGACACCGATGAACGTTCTGTTGGCCGACGCGGTCACCGTGATGCAACCGATCGCCGACGTTCGTTCCGTCGAGATCGAGTTCGATGCTCCGCCCGAGACCGTGTTGGTCGATCGCGACCGCATCCTGCAGGTCCTCACCAACCTCATCCAGAACGCCATCAAATTCAGTGACCCGGGTTCGGCGATTCACCTTCTCGGCGAGAAGGACAGCTCGCACATGACCGTCACCATCCGCGACGAGGGGCACGGCATACCCGCCTCCCACATCGACGCCATCTTCGAACCGTTCCACCAGGTGGACATCTCCGACTCCGGCCCCAGTTCGGGATCCGGCTTGGGTCTGGCGATCTGCAAGGAGATCGTCGAGGCTCACGGCGGCACCATCTGGGCCGAACGAGGAATCGAGCAGGGCGCGGTGTTCCGTTTTCGAATTCCCATTCGTGATCCTCACCCGTTCAACGCCGCCGCGACCATCACGTCGCCGAACGCGGGTGTGTCATGACCGGAACCCGCACGATCCTGCTCGTCGAGGACAACGACGACATCAGAATCATCACCACCATCGCCCTCGAACACGGTGGCCGATTCGCCGTGGTGCCGGCCGCCAGCGGCGAGGAGGCGCTTCGACTGGCGGAGTCGAAAGCGATCGACCTGGTGTTGCTGGACGTGATGATGCCCGGAATGGACGGCACCGAGACCTACGCCGCGCTGCGCGAGCTCGACAACACCCGCGACACGCCCATCGTCTTTCTCACGGCCAAGGCGCAACCCACCGAAGTGAAACGATTGTTGGACTTGGGGGCGCTGGACGTGCTCACCAAACCCTTCGATCCGTTGGAGATCGCCGTACGAATCGCCGGAACCCTCGATGACTGATCGCGGGAGCGACGACGAGCTTCGTCGGGCGCTGTCCGACATGTGGTTACGTCGTCGAAGCGAGGTGGTGACACTCCTGAGCGACGCGGCCGACCTGGCCCGTCGCATCGCGCTCGGCGACTCCACGGATTGGGAGTCGCTCCGGTCGGCCACACATCAGATGGTCGGCGTTCTGGGTGTGTATCGCTTGAACGAACTCCGCGAAGCGGTGGTGTCCGTCGACGAGGCGACACGAGTCGGCGATGACCCCGCCGATGCCGAGGTCATCGCCGATCGCCTCGAACAACTACGGGACGCCGTGCAACGGCACCCCGGGCCGTCACCGACCGGCGAAGATCAGTGAACGCGCCGATTCGTCGAGCCCGCTGAACAGCAACGCCAACTGCGTGCGGTTCTCTCGGCCCAACACGGCCAACATCCTCGACACGCGGTTGCGCACGGTCTGCGCACCCAGGAAGACGCGCTGACTGATCTGCTTGTCGGTCATACCCTGCCCGAGGAGTTCCAGGATCCCGAGGTCGGTCCGACTGAGCGACAACAACGCGAGCACACCACGTTCGTCGAGGCGACGCTTCACTTCCAGCGGCACCATGTAACCCGTGCGACGCGATCCGGTGACCACCGCGGTGAGGCGCTCGAGAATGAGTTCGGGCTCCGAGGACTTGTCCATGATCCCGTCCACACCGATCGCCTCGGCTTCGAGGAGGATCTCGTCGCTGAGATAACCGGTGAGCAGGAGGATGCGAACGCTCGGTGCGTCGGCTCGGAGTCGGCGCGCCAGTTCCAGCCCGCTGCTCCCCTTCAGGCGGATGTCCAACACCACGACGTCCACGTCGATCTCGGCCAGTGTCGCGATGGTGTCGTCGAAGCCCTCGGTTTGGGCCGTCACCCGAAAACTCGGCGACGAATCGATCACGGTCGCCAGAGCGTCGCGAACGATCGCATGGTCGTCACAGATGAGGACCCGGACCTTTCCGGTGTCGACAGTCGTGATCGACTCTTTCTCTTTCGTTGACATGGAACCGCCTTTCGTTCGGGAATGCCCGGGCATTCGCTGTATCACTCGATCTCACAGCCGACGTCGAACAAATGCAATTCAGTTTCGTCATGATTCCGTTTGGTCGACGTCACTTTACGGTTATTCATGTCATCGTGTTGAGCGTAAATGACCGAACGGACATTTGTTCATTTACGACGTCACGAACGCTCATTACCTTGCGCCCCACATCGATCACAGGAGGGACGCATGGAAACGACATCATCCACGAACGATCGAGGTGCCTTCTGGCATCGATCGAACACCAGTCGGCGGGGCGCATTGTTCGCGGTGTTGCTGCTTGCGACACTTGCGACCGTGTGGACCAGCGTCGTCGGCGACCGAGCCGCGGCCGCGAGCGGACCCTCGGCCGATCTCGAGCAGTGCGCCAACGGCGGAACCACGTGTGACACGTCACACGCCGCGAACTGGCAGACCGGAAACCTGAACTCATCCAACTCGGACTACACCGAAGGTGAATCCGTTCCGTACCGCTCGCTGATCGACGGCCTCAGCGTCGGGGCGACCTACGCGGTCACCATCTCCTGGAAGTCGAGTTCCGATGGTCGCAAGACCCTCGACTACATCACCTCGTTCGACCGCACCGAAACGACAGCAGACCCCTGTGCCGGATCGGCCTGCAGCGGCAGTCCCGTCACTCTGAGCATTCCGCCGAACGCCAGTCTCGGCATACCTCAGGCGGCGGGAAACATCTCGTTGTGGGGCGGGGCCTTCACCGTCGCGGGTGCGACCGTCGCCAACACGGGTGACCTGTGCGTCGGTGCGACCTGCGTCATCGCTTCGAACCCCACGGCCTATTCCATGACGGGAACTCTCGCCACCACCAGCACCATTTCGATGCGGGTGTTGTTCACGGCGTCAGCTACGTCCGCCGTGTTGGCCTGGGGTGGCCACATCGCCTCCCAGGTCGACTGGGGCGTCGGGCAGGCGGCCGGTGCCGTGAACGGCGCCAGCTACCACATGTACTTCACGGAGCTCGAGTGTTCGAACCTGAACTGCAACGTGGGTCAGGAGGACCGTTCCATGTTGACGAGCGCCGTCACGGTGCCCGGGTCCATCACCATCGAGAAGAGCGCCAATGTCGAGGGATCCACCGTGTTCGGTTTCACGGCCTCGCCCGCACCGCTCACGTCGTTCGACTTGGTCGATGACGGCTCGATCGGCGATCCCGACAGCACGCCCGCCTCGCGAACCTTCGCCGGCATCGTCGACTTCACGACGTACACCGTCACCGAGTCGTCGACCTCGCTGTGGTCGCTCACCAATCTCGCCTGCACGGTGCTGGCCCCCAACGGGGGAACACAAACCGTCGACGGGTCGAGCGTGGTCATCGACCTTCGGGAAGGTGAAATGGTCACCTGCGTCTACTCGAACGCCCGAGATCCGCAACCCGCCATCGACCTCGCCAAGAGCGCCGCTCCCGGGACCTACTCCGCGTCGGGTGACGTGATCACCTACACCTACACCATCGACAACGTCGGCGACACTCCGATCGGGCCGACCCAGTTCACGATCACGGACGACCGCATCGACGCCGGAGCCGCCTTCGACTGCGGACCCCCCGACAAGACCTTGGCCGTCGCGGCCACTTTCTCCTGCACCCACGACTACACCATCACCGCCGAGGACGTGACCAGTGGATCGGTGAAGAACACCGCCACCGCCCACGCCGGTGAACTATCCAGTTCTCCCGCGGCCGCCACCGTCACGTTCGTCGCTGTGACCACCACGACGTCTCCCGCGACGACCACGACGGTCACCGCCACCACCGTCGTCGAGCAAGAAGTGACGACGACGGTGCCCGTCACCACCACGGTCGCCGAGACCTGCATCACCATTCCGCGGGAACCAGCGGAGAACGCCTCGACGCCCGAGACTGGGGTGAACCCCGCCGCGGTCAATGGGGACCCCTGTGTCGTGGCCACCACCGTTCCGGGAACGATCGTGCTCACCGGCGTCACCACCACGCCTCCGACCGTCCAACCGACGACCACCTCGGCTCCGCTCCCCTCCACGGGATCGGACCCCGAGCCGTCCTCACGGACCATCGCGTTGATCATCCTGGTCGGCGCGTCCTTGCTCCTCTTGTCCCGCCGTCAGGTCCGTCGGACCGTCACGAATCAGGATCCGTCATGAGCGGCCGACTACACCAAAGTGGTGTGCCGACCCCATCGGGTCGATTCGGAATGGTGAGCACGTTGCCACCCACCGCGTGCGGTCTGGCCACGTTCGGAGCGGCGTTGTCGCGCGGACTCGAGATGCGCCCGGGCGTCGAGGTGGACGGGATTCGCGTCGTCGAAGGCGCCGACGACTCCGAGTTCGTGACAACGACGTGGAACGACGGGCGTCGCCCGGCGCACCAGTGGCGGGTCGACGACCACCGATCGCTCGCCGAGACGGTGGACCTCATCGACCAACTCGACGGGGTGTTCGTCCAACACGAATACGGGATCTTCGGAGCCGACGACGGAGTCGCGGTCCTCGATCTCTTGGACAACGTGTCCGTACCGTCGGTGACGACGCTGCACACCGTCCCCCTGACCGCCACGGCGAACCAACGACGGATTCTCGAGTCCGTCGTCGACCGCTCGACGGTCTCGGTCACCATGACGATGAGCGCCCGCACCCGCTTGGTCGAGAACTACGACGTGGATCCGTCGAAGGTCTTCACGATCCCCCACGGCGCCACCATCCCCGCCGACAGCGGAATCGTCGAGCCCCGACCGTTTCAACTCCTCACCTGGGGCCTGATCGGACCCGGAAAGGGAGTCGAGTGGGTCATCGAAGCCGTCGCCCGCATCGTGGACATGTACCCCGACGTTCGCTACGTCGTGGCCGGTGCCACTCACCCCAAGGTTCTCGCGCGCGACGGCGAGGCGTACCGCGAGTCCCTCGTCGCTCTGGCCCACGATCTCGGAGTGGGCGATCGGGTGGAATTCGACTCCCGCTACCGAACGCTCGACGAGCTCAACGACCTGATCCTGCGCAGTGAGCTGGTGATCCTGCCGTACGACTCCCCGGACCAGATCACCTCCGGGGTACTCGTCGATGCCGTGTCCGCCGGACGCCCCGTGGTGGCCACCGACTTCCCCCATGCGCGCGAACTGAGTCGAAGTGGAGCGGTGCGGGTCGTGCCACGTCGCAACTCGTTGGGGTTGGCGCGGTCGATCGATCACATTCTCGGATCACGGTCGACGCTGGCGTTCATGCAACAAGCCGCTCGTCGATTGGCCCCCCAACACTCGTGGCAGTCCGTGGCCCGCTCGTATCTGCGCGTGATGCGAGCCGGTCAACCGGCCACGAGCAAGCAGCTCACGTCATGATCTCCATCGCCAACGGCGTTCGCCAACCGATGCGACTCGATCATCTGTTCACCTTGGCCGACTCGCGGGGAATCCTCGAACACGCGAACGGGACAGTTCCCCGATTGGCCCATGGCTACTGCACCGATGACAACGCCCGTTTGCTGATGTTCGCGGTCCGCGATGCCGGCCGAACCCAAGGCTCGGAGATGTTGGCCCATCTGGGGATGCGATTCGTCCTCGATGCGCAGGATCCCGATGGTCGCGTGCGCAATCGCATGGCCTTCACCCGCCGCTGGACCGACGATGCGTCGACGGACGATTGTTGGGGTCGAGCGGTGTGGGCCTTCGGAACCGCGGCGGCGCGCAGTTCCGACGCGTTGCTCCGTCACCGAGGTGCGACGGCCTTCGAAAGGTCGTCCCGCGTCAGTTCTCCGTGGACTCGCGCGCGATGTTTCGCCGCGCTCGGAGCGGCCGAGATCCTCGGAGTCGACCCGACGAACGACTCCGCGCGCAACGTGCTCGCCGAGGCCGCCGACCGCATCGCCGAAACGGTTCTCGAACACGAATCGTGCGCCTGGCCATGGCCCGAACGCGCCCTCACCTACGCCAACGCCGTCATTCCCGAGGTGTTGATCGCATCGGGTGACCTGCTGAATCGACCCCGTGACCTCGCCCGCGGCCTGGAGTTGCTCGATTGGCTCTTTCTCACCGAGACGTTCGACGGACATCTGTCGGTCACCCCGGTCGGGGGTCGAAAGATCGGCGACACCGGCCCGGGATTCGATCAACAGCCCATCGAAGTGGCCACCCTCGCCGACGCCGCTCATCGTGCCTTCTCCGTCACGGGCGATCCTCGATGGTCCGCCGACTTCGACGCGTGTCAGAGCTGGTTCTGCGGCCACAACGATCTCGGAGTCGAGATGTTCGACCGTGCCACGTTCGGGGGCTACGACGGACTCACTCCGAACGGACCGAACCTGAACCAGGGCGCCGAGTCCACCTTGGCCATGCTGTCCACCTTGCAGGAACGCACACCGGCATGACCGACGCACTCCTCGTGCGATCGACGACCGTGCTGCGACCTGACCCCACCCGGACCCTGCTGCACCTCTTCATCGCCGGCCAGGAGGACTTCGGCTCACCGAGTGGTCGGGCGGGCGCGGTGATGGACCGCGCCCTGCGACTCACCGAAGCCGAGGTCCGAGCCGAACTCGACGCCGTCACCGCGGTGTTCGGGCCCCGACACCGCGACCTCGACTACTGGCTCGAGGTGCACGCCGAGCGCATGGCCGGACGCATGCCCCGACGGGTGGCGCTCTCTCGGGATCGGTTGATGTTGATCGGGGCGCTCTTCACCAACGAGGTGGCCGTGGAGGGCGCCGCTCTCACGAACCCGTCGATCGTTCCTTTTGCCGACGTCGTGAACGGAACCGCGTCGTTCATCATGAGCGTTCGCGGCATCAGCGAAGGCCACCGCTCCTCCATCGGTTTTCGAACCGTCCACGTCGACGCGGCGGGTGAGGTGCGCGTCGACCCACCGGGCCGCACCTTGAACCCCGGCCTGCAGACCGAAGGGCATCTGCACAAACGGACCTTCGCCGGCTTGCTCAGCCGCCTCGGTGACCTCGACGACGACGCGCGTTCCGTGCTCGACGGACTGTCGGACCAATTCTCCGCGGCCGATCTCGATCGCCAGATCGCCCGACTGGTGAAAGACCGTGAGACCTACCGCAACGCCGACGGAACCGCTCATCGTTTTCGTGCCATCGCCGAGCGCAGCTACTCACTGACGTTCCCCCGCGAGACCGATCCTTCGGTTCGCATCCTGTGGCCCCACTCGGCCGCCGAGTGGCGCGGAATGGAGGATCTTCGTCTGGTCGAATTCCGTTCGTCCGATCGCGACTTCGGATACTTCGGCACGTACACGGCCTTCGACGGTCGACAAGTGTCCCAGCAGATGTTCCACACCCGTGATTTCGTCTCGTTCGATATCTTCCCCGTGACCGGTTCGGCGGCACGAGGAAAGGGACTGGCCCTGTTCCCCCGTCTCGTGGGTGGCAAGTACGTGGCTCTGTCACGTCACGACGGTGAGTCCAATTACGTCGCGTTCTCCGATCATCCCGAGTCGTGGGACTCACCGGTTCGACTGCAAACGCCCGAACATCCCTGGGAGGCGCTCCAGGTGGGCAACTGCGGTTCTCCGCTGGAAACGGATGCGGGATGGTTGGTTCTCACCCACTCGGTCGGCCCGATGCGTTGCTACACGATCTCGGCGATCCTGCTCGATCTCGATGACCCGACGCGGATGATCGGACATCTCGATGATCCCCTGATCGCTCCCATCGACGGCGCTCGCGACGGATACGTCCCCAACGTCGTCTACTCCTGTGGTGCGGCCATCCACAACGGCAATCTCATCGTTCCCTTCGGCATCAACGACGAAGCCATCGGTTTCGCGAGTGGTTCGGTGCACGACGTCATCGATGCGATGGTCACGACCCGCTGATCCGGAACGATCGACGGTCGACTCAGTCGCTCGGCCAGACATCGGCGGTGGCCGACAGTTCGTCACGAAAATCGGGGTGGCTGATGCGCGCCAAGGCGTGAGCCCGTTCCGCGATCGACAAGCCGGCGATCTCGGCGGCCCCGAACTCGGTGATGACGACGTCCACCTGGTGTCGCGGTGTGGTCACGACCGTTCCCTCCGGGAGTCGACCGAGTATCCGCGAGACCACCTTGCCGTTCACCACCGACGTGGACGGCAGACAGACGAGACTGCGACCGTTGTCCGAGAGTCCCGGGCCCGACACGAAATCCTCGTGTCCCCCGATGCCCGAGAACTGTTTGCCGAGAATGCTGTCGGCGACGACTTGCCCCGACAGATCGACGGCCATCGCACCGTTGATGGACACCATGTCGCGGTTGCGGGCGATGATCTCGGGCGAGTTCACGATGCCCACCGGCAGGAATCGCACGTCGCGGTTGCCGTCGAGCCACTCGTAGAGGGCCGGTTCGCCGGCGGCGAACGTGGTCACCGAGAAGCCGTCGAATTCGGTGCCCTTGCGATTCGTCACCTTGCCGGACTGGTGCAATCGCATCAATCCCGTCGTGAACATCTCCGAGTGGATCCCGTAATCACCTCCGTCGCCGTTCGCCAACCGCGCGGCCACCTGCGTGGGGATTCCGCCGATGCCTGTCTGAATGGTGCATCCGTCGCGCACGAAGCCGACCGCGATCTCGGCGATGATCCGTTCGGCCTCGTTCGGGACCACGTCGGCCAGGTTCAACGGCGACCGATCCGAATACACGACGTGGTCGACGTCGTCGATGGCCACCGAGTGCGTGTATGCGCCCCGCCCGAACGTTCGGGGAAAGTTCGGGCTGCACTCGACGATGAGCACCCGATCGTCGTCGGCGATCACGTCGGCGATGGTGTCGGTGAACGCCCCGGCGTGCAGGCTGAGCGAGATCCGCCCTTCCTCGGGCATCGATCCGGCCACGGCCACCACACGAGGTTTCAGCCGATGGAGGACGGTCTCGAAGCGGCGGAAATCGGCGGGAACGAAATCCACGTCGGCCCCCGAGTCGCGCAGGAACCGCTCCGCCGGCCCGAAGAAGCCGCTCTTCAGGTGGACGCTCGGTCGCATGAAAAGTGAATAGAGATCGGGCAACAACGCTCCGAACACCTTCAGGTCGACGAACCGGTCCGCGGTCGTCGAGTCGCCCAACGCGTGCAGGAATCCGCCCGGGACACCGGGTCCCAACGGGATGGCCAGGGTGTCCGTCGATCGAACCGCGGAGATCGCCGCCGCGAAATCTCCGGCGGTAGGCGCACTCATGGCCTCAACCTAGTCCCGCGCGTCGACGTCGATGCCTCGGGCCTCCACCTCGGCCGCGAACTCGATCCACTTCTCCTCGGCGGCATCGACCGCCGTTTGTGCCGCGGCCAATTGCTCACTCAACGTCGCCAACCGTGCGTGATCCGACGACGAACCGGAGGCGACCCTCGTCAACTCCGAGCTCACGCCGTCGCGCTTGGACACCGCCGCCTCGAGGGCCTTCTCCGCTTGCGCCAACAGCCGCTTCAACGTGCTCGGGGACTTCGCCGAGGTCGGCCGAGCCTCGCCCGATGACTTCCTCGGAGCGTCGGGGTCGATCGCTGTGGGCGACGCGAGTTTGCTCGACGACGTCTTCGGGACCGTCTGCCCGGGGACTGCCCGGGTCGCCAGCCAACCCGCCACACCACCGCGCACCGGCCTCACACCACCCCGGCCGTCGAGGGCCCACACGTCGGACACGGTGCGATCCAGGAACGCACGATCGTGACTGACGGTCAACACGATTCCAGGCCAGTCGTCCAGGAAGTCCTCGAGGGCGCGCAGCGTGTCCAGATCCAGATCGTTGGTGGGTTCGTCGAGCAACAAAATGTTCGGCTGCTCGAGCAACGTCAACAGCAACTGCAGCCGACGACGTTCGCCACCGGACAGCGTCGAGATCTCGGCGAACTGAGCGTCACCGTCGAACCAGAAGCGCTTCATCAACGTCACGTCGTCGATCGACGGCGATCCCTTGTCGCCGGCCACCGCGTCGCGGACCTTCTTCGTCGGGTCCAGTTCGCGCCCCAACTGGTCGTAGTGGCCGACTTTCACCGTTCGACCGATGTCGATGACGCCCGCCGTCGGGGACAACCGCCCGGCGATCAGGTCGAGCAACGTGCTCTTGCCCGCACCGTTCGGTCCCACGATTCCGATTCGGTCACCCGGCTCGAGGACGAGATCGAAGGGTTCGAGAACGGAGACGCCGCCGGGCCAGGCGAAAGAGACGCCGGTCAACTCGATCCCCTTGGAGCCCAGGCGTTGCGCCCCGAGGCGTTCACTGGCCGCCAGACCGAGATCGCCGTCGCGGGCGGGAGCATCGGCTTTTGCGTCGATCAGATTCGTCGCGGCCGCGATGCGGGCCTTGGGCTTGCTGGTTCGGGCCGGTGCCCCCCGGCGCAGCCAGGCCAACTCGGTGCGGGCGAGATTCTTCCGCACCTGTTCGGCGACGGCGGCCTGTTCCTCGCGCTCCACGCGACCGGCCAGATACGCCGCGTACCCCGATCCGGCGTTCCACCCGGTCGGAACGTGCACGTAGCCGTGACCGCGATCGATCTCCAGGACCTTGGTGGTGACCCGATCGAGCACGTGCCGGTCGTGGGTGACCAACAACAAGCCGCCGGTGAACGCCGCCAACCACTCCTCCAGATACCGGATCGCATCGAGGTCGAGATGGTTCGTCGGTTCGTCCAGGATCAGGGCATCCCAGTCCCCCGCGAGGAGGGCGGCCAGAGCCACGCGTTTGCGTTGTCCACCCGACAGCTGTTCGGTGGGTTGCGCGATCAACGGTGCCATTCCCAGGCGATCGAGCATGGCCTCGGCTCTCCAGATCTCCGGCGTGGCACACCCGGAGAGCGCGATCGCCGCATCACGAACCGTGCCCGCCGGCAACACCGGGTTCTGCCCGAGGACTCCGATGCGCGCGCCACGACCCCGTCGCACGACTCCGGCGAGTGGTTCGATCTCGCCACTGATCATTCGCAACAACGTGCTCTTGCCACAGCCGTTGATGCCCACCACGCCGACCCGATCACCCGCCGAGATGGTGATCGACACATCGGCGAACAGCGGGCGATTCGGTCGCGAGGCGGCCAAACCCTGAGCGTCGACGAGGATCATGTCGCGACGATCAGTCGGCCACGAAGCCGGGCCACGAGCGCATGTAGCCCACGAAGCCGTCGCTCAAGCCTTCGGCTCGCAACTCGTCGGCGGTGACCGGGAGCGGGCGCATCATGACGTTCGGGTCGGCGGCGACCAACCGCGGGAAATCGTGGTGCAAGATGGCGGCTCGACCGAGGGCCACGATGTCGGCGCCGGCGTCGATGGCCCGGGTGATGTCGGGTCCGCCGTAGAGCTTGCCGGCCACCGCCAACTTCACCTTCCCCCGAGGGAGTTCGGCGAACACGTCGATAAGGCGACGGTCGGCCCACGACTCGTCCTTGGCGTGGGCGAAACAATCCCACAACGACATGTCGATCATGTCGACCTTTCCACCATCGACGAGCCAGCCGAACAACTCGCGACTCTCGTCGATCACCATGCCGAAGCGTTCCGGGGACAAACGCACACCGATCTGAAAATCGTCGCCGCACCGAGCACGGATTCCGTCGATCACGTCGAGCAAGAGTCGGGAGCGATTGACGAGCGGACCTCCATACGCGTCGGTTCGACGATTCGTCTCGGCCGACAGGAACTGGCAGATCATGTAGCCGTGGGCACCGTGCAATTCGATGCCGTGGAATCCGGCATCTCGACAACGCACCGCGGCGGCCACGAAGTCCTCGGACAATTGCTCCACTTCGGCCGTGGACAACGCACGCGCGCCGGTGGTGGGATCGTCCGACGGACACACCGGATCGGTGCCGATCAGATCCTTGGGTGAACGGTTGCCGGCATGGTGCAGTTGCACGATCGCCACACTGTCCCGCGCCACGATGTCCCGAGCCAGTCGCGCCAGACCGGACACGTGATCGTCGGAGAACGTGCCCAACTGTCCGGGGAAGCCCTGACCGACGCGCTGCACGTGGGCCGCGCAGGTCATGGTGAGACCGAACCCACCGCCGGCTCTCATGGTGAGCCAGTGATGCTCCTCGTCGGACAACGTGCCGTCGGGGTGACTCTGCATGTTCGTCAGTGGCGCCAACATGAATCGGTTGGACATCGCGGGACCGTGGGCGAAGGTGACCGTATCGGCGAGGTTCCTCATGATCACAGCCTGACAAGCGGCCTAGGTGCCGAGCGAATCCGTCGCCCGTTGGTGCGCACGAACGTCGTAATTCCAGAGTTCGGGCAACGCTCCTCGCATCGAACCCACCGCCCCCGTGCACAGCAACCCTCCGATCACCAGCGAACCACGAACCGACGTGAGACGTGCGGTCACCGAAGCCCGGACCTGACCCAACTGTGGACCGATCGAGTATGACAACAACTCGATCCCGGCCATGCGCCCCCGCAACTCGTCGGGGATGGTGAGGTTCCAGATGAGCATGCGGAACAAACCGCTCACCATGTCGGCGGCCCCGGCGAAAACCAGACATCCCATCACCCACCAGATCGAGCCCACCAAACCCGAGGCTCCGATGGCCAGACCCCACGCCATCCCGGCGAAGAGCACGAATCGACCATGATGAACGACACGCTTCGACCATCGCGACGTGGTCGAAGCGATCAACTCCCCCACCGACAGGGCCGTGTACATGACACCGAGACTCCAGGTCGCGTCGTATTGCTCGGCGATGAACGGGAACAAAGCGAAGGGGAACGCGAAGAGCATCGCCAACGTGTCGCAAATGTAGGTTCCCAGAATGTCTCGCCGGGTGCGCACGTAGCGAAATGCCTGTCGCAACTCTTCCAAGGGATGTCCGTGATCCTCACGAACGTTGGGCACGCGGTCCAACCGGAAGATCAACGACGCGCTCACGACGAACGTCACCAAGTCGAACAAATACGCCGCCTCCACGCCGCCCAGCGCGATGAGAAAGCCGCCGATGGCCGGCCCGATCATGCGCGCCGTGCTTCCCCGGAACGAGTTCAATGCTCCGGCGGCGGGCATCTGGTTGGCGGGCACCACCCGTGGCACGATGCTCTCGAGGCTCGGGCGTTGCAGGCTGTCGATCGCCGAGATGAGAACGGCGACGACGTAGATCGGCCACACCTCGGCGCCGTCACCCCGCCACGCGTTGAACAACAGCACCACCACCCCGAACATGAACGCCGTCTCGGTGAGGAGCACCATCGTTCGGCGGTCGAGACGATCCGCCAGCACGCCACCCCACAGGCCGAACACGACCAGAGGCAGGATCTCGAGGAGACCGAGCACGCCCACCGCCACGTACGAACCGGTGATGTCGGCCACTTGATACGGCATGGCGACGAAGGTCGCCGCCGACCCGAGACCGGTGACCAGACCCGACCCGAAAAGCAGTCGATATTGGCGATTCTGGCGCAACGGGGTCAGATCCACATCACCATCTTGACTCGGTGGAAGAAACCCGTCGCGCATGTCGGACCGTTCTCGACAGCGCGACCGTCCCGACATCGACCCGTCCGAAAACCTCGGAAAACCGCCCGTTTTCGCCCCGATCCGACCCGGGAAAAATGATGCGAAAAAACGCTCGGAAATCCGCGATCGGCGCGTTTCCTTGTAATAAGTTCGGATTCATGAAGAAACGTGACCTCATCCAAGCAGTATCTGACCACACCGGACTCGACAAGAAGTCGGCCACCGCGGCCGTCGAAGGGACCATCGACGTCATCCTGGCCACGGTGGCCAAGGGAGAAGTCGTGAACATCTCCGGGTTCGCCAAGTTCGCCAAGATCAAGCGTCCGGCGCGCATGGGTCGCAACCCAGCCACCGGTGCGACGATCAAGATCGCGGCGAAGACCGTGGCCAAGATCACTGCGCTCAAGGGATTCAAGGACATCGCCCTCGGCGCTGCCCCGGCTCCCAAGCTGAACAAGGCTGGCGCCGCCAAGGCCGCTCCCGCCAAGAAGGCCGCCCCGGCCAAGAAGAAGGCTGCTGCCAAGAAGCCCGCGGCGAAGAAGGCTGCTCCGGCGAAGAAGAAGGCCGTCGCCAAGAAGGCTCCGGCCAAGCGTCGCTGACCGAAGCGCTTCGGCGCTGACAGAACTGGTGAACACCCCGCCGCGAGGCGGGGTGTTCACTTTCCCCGACTCACTCGTCGTCGATCACTCGTCGTCCGGGGTCCAGCGCTCGGCATCGACGACCAAGCGCAGTTGGTCGATGGGAGTGGACGGATCGATGTCGATCGGTGACCGGTCGAAGGCCACCTCGATGGTTCCCATGGCCGGAATCACGACGCCGGCCGGAAGTCGGGCGCCGATCTCCTCGAACACGCGGCCCGACACGTCCACGGCCTCCGAGGTGCCGTTGCTGATCGTGGCCCGCAGAACGCGACCCGACTCGTCCTGGTCCGTGATCTCGACCGACAACACCGGGTCCGACGATTGTGATGCCGGAAGGTACTTGTCGGATTCCAGGTACATGCGCCGCTTGGGTAGCACGTATTGCTCCATCAGGATCCGTTGCGCCTGCTCCAACGACTGGCTGGTCCCGTACTGGCCCCATTTACGACGATCGAGTTCGGCATCGGCCGACATCGACGCGAACAATTCCGCCACCCGCTGCTCCAGGTACCCCGGCGCGAGGAACTGATCGGCCAGGGTGCGGGTGCGGCGATCGACGAGCACCCGGAAGTGGTCGTCGTTCAGGAAGATGCCGGCCAGTCGGTTGGTGTCCGGGTAATTCATCCACGGATCGGCTCTCACCTCGTCGCAACGCGCGTTGCACGGGCTGGCGTACCGACGTCCGAAATTGAGATCGAAGTCGATGGGTAGCAGTCGCCAACGTTCATCCTCGGGGTCGAACACCACGAAGTAGTTCTTGTGTTGCCATTCCGGATGTTGAACGACGCGCATGGTGGCGATCGCCTCGATGACTTGCGGAACATCCACGTGTTCGTAGGCGAAACGAATCAGATCGTCACCCTTCAGCGTGCCGAGCGTTCGGATGAGCTCGCGCAACTGCACGTCATCGTCGTCGGCATAGGTCTGCGAGTACCGCTCGTAATGCGCCGCGAAGACGTCCCGTGGGAGGTCGAGATTCCCGAGGTTCAGCTTGGAGACCTTCTCGGCCTTGTAGACCAACGAGTCGGCCGACAAGCCGATCTTGTCGCGCCAATCGGCATCGGAGGACTCGCCGTACATGTACAGACCGAAGAATTCCTTGTTCTTCTCCAGCCGGACGGGGAAAACCTGTTGATACACGCCTCCCGACATGGCTTGCATGTCGGAGGTCAGGATCTCACGCGAGTAGGACTTGTCGGTCGCCGCCGGCAACAAGTCGAACTCGTCGACCGGTGACGCGAGCAACCCGCCCATGTCCCACTGGTGGCCCGCGGGCAGCATCACCTTCCACTTGCGCTTCTTGTTCGAGCGAGCTTGGTTTCCCTTGATGCGAATGGTGACGTTGTCCATGATCTCACCATTCACGACTAACACCGCGGGGAACCCGTCGTCGCCGTGCAAGGTGGTTTCGACACGCGCCAGCTCGTACACCTCGTCGGCGATGAACCACTGGAAACGCGTCAACGGTGACGGAGCATCGGGCTCGCTGGCCACCACTGTTCCGGTATACCGGGCACCATCTCCGGCCCGCGGAAAGCTTCCCGTCGCCACGTCGTCGGACACCTCGATGCGAAAGCGCACGAGTTCGCCGGGCAACTGACCGGGAATGCTCGCCGCCAGGATTCGGCCGTCGATCGTCATCTCGATGGCGATCTCCTCGGCGAAGCCCACTCGGTAGTGCAACGTGGCGGAGGTCGGCTCGGTTCGGGCCGTCGCCACCACGTTCAGTGCTTCCCCCGCCGCGGGAAGCAGAGCGAAGTCCACCTGATCGATGATCGGCACGAGGCCGGCCCCCGCGACGGCTTGCGACACCCCCGGAGTTCCGGCGCGTGACTCCCAGTTCCCCGGCTCCAGACCCGACTCGAAGGGATCGCGTCGATGAAGCGACTCTCCGTGGCCGTCGGCCATGGCCGGCCACGGCTGACGGTCCTGGAACCGCACGACGTCGTGAACGACACCGTCGGCCGACACCAATCGGAGTCGATCGCTGTTGCGGGCGAGACGCGCGAGACCGGACGGATCGGCCACGAGGTGGGTGGATCCGGCGGCCACGACCGTCGTGGCCGTCCAACACCACTCGATCCCCTCGACACACCACCCGTTCAGGTCGATCGGCGCGGAGGTGGTGTTCGTCAATTCGACGTAGCGCGCCGCTGGATCATCGTCCTCGGGATGGAAGTTGATCTCGGTGATCACGACGTCGCCAACCGTCGCGCGCTCGGCCTGAACGAAGGCGGTACCCGGGGTGGGTGGGGCCGACGACCAAGCCTGCGGATCGGAGCCGTCGCGGGCGAAGTAGGTGCGTTGCAGCGAATGACCTCCTCCATCGGCCAACTCCGACCACGGATCACGGTCCGTGTAGAGAACGGTGTCGAACGTCTGCCCCAGAGGATCCGTCACACTGAGTTCGTCGGACTTGTTCGACAACGATCCCGAGAAGGACCCCCGCCCGATCACGAGAAAAGCGTTCGGCGCCAGAACGGTCGACTCCTCGATGCAGTACTTGATGCCGTCGATGCACCAACCCTGCAGCTGGATCTCGGCTCCCCCGAGATTGATCAGTTCCACGAATTCGTCGTCCTCGCGATCAGCCGGTGCGTGGTAGTGGATCTCGGAGATACGAACGTCCACGACCGCCGGAGCCGGTGCGGTCGTCGGTTCGATGGTCGGGCTGCCACCGTCGTCCACGTTCGTACCCTCCGACGAACAGGCGACGACCGCTGACATCGCCATCGTCAACCCCACGGCCAACGCGAGTGGGCGTGTCGTCGGGTGACGCAGGAGAAGCACCCGGTCACTCTAGAAGTGGCGACGACCATCTATACACTGAGTGGACCGGGGGTGCACATGGGCAATCTCGACACGGGTGAGTTGATTCGAGATTTGGCGCTGAATCTCGTCTCCATCTTCCTCCTCGTCTACGTGATATACTTCCGACGTCACCGCCGTTGGGACCAGGTGGTCGGTTACGTCGCCTTCAACATCAGCCTCTTCACCGTGTCGGCCGCCCTGGGGTCCTCCGGCCCCCTGAACGTGGGTGTCGGTTTCGGG
>Ga0129336_10000044_pt1 | contig 51514 bp, 50 predicted proteins | sample CPB6_02_DNA_FD_96878 | JGI IMG/M metagenome (GOLD analysis project Ga0129336, IMG submission 96878) | Freshwater to marine salinity gradient microbial communities from Chesapeake Bay, USA - CPBay_Sum_0.6_0.2_DNA | ecosystem: Environmental > Aquatic > Marine > Coastal | place: USA: Chesapeake...
CAGGAGGCCGCGGCAGATGGCGAAGCCGACCGCATCTCCATCGGGCAGATCGCTGAGCATCCAGAGGTAGGAGATGAGCGGCGTGCCATCGAGGGCAAAGTTCTCGGGGCGAGCGATGTCACCAAGGCGTGCCTCATCGGCCTCGCGATCGGTGCTTCGGCGCCTGGGCATGTCACCCCCTCTTGTGGAAGGGAGCCCAGTCTCCCAACCCCGGCCCGCGAGCCTCCGACCGGGTCTATAGCCGGGATATAGCCACGGCGAAGCGCTTCACCGGGCACTCAGGACCGATAGACCTGACCTGTCCGCCAGTCGCGGGGGTGGCGGAACGGGCTCGACTCGCCGCCTCGCACCGTGGGGGGGATACGGTCGCGGGACGGCGAGTCGTGCCCCGACCCTAGGCTGGCTCCATGGCCGATCCCGCCGATCCCTTCGACACCGAGGAACGCCGCTCCCTGCGCGCACTGGTCACTGACTTCACCGAGCGTGAGATCGCCCCGAACCTGCCCGCGTGGGAAGCAGCGGGACAACTTCCACGTGACCTCCACCGCAAGGCTGCTGAGGCAGGCATCCTGGGGATCGGCTTCCCCGAGGAGGTCGGTGGATCTGGCGGGGATCTCATCGACGTGGTGGTCATGACCGAAGCGCTTCTTGAGGCTGGCGGCAGCGGCGGGGTGATCGCGGGCCTGTTCAGTCATGGCATCGCGCTGCCCCACGTCGCGGACGAGGCACAGCGACGGCGCGAGCGCGGCGACACCGCGGGCGCGGATCGCCTGGTGGAGCGGTTCATCGCCCCGGTGCTCCGAGGCGAGGCCATTGCGAGCCTGGCGGTCACCGAGCCGGACGGTGGCTCCGATGTTGCACGACTGCGCTCCCACGCCGAGCGAGTGGACGGGGGGTGGAAGGTAAGCGGTTCGAAGACGTACATCACGTCCGGCGTGCGGGCCGATCTGATCGTGGCGGCTGTGCGCACCGGAACCATCGACGAGGGAGCCGCCGGGATCTCGCTCATGGTCCTCGACCCGCTCTCCCAGGGGTACGCCGAGCCGCGTGCGCTCGCCAAGATGGGCTGGTGGTGCAGCGACACTGCTGAGCTGTCCTTTGACGCCGTCCCCGTCACCGATGGCGACGTCCTCGGAGAAGCCGCAGGCTTCGCGTCGTTGGCGCGACACTTCGTCTCAGAGCGCATCAGCATCGCTGTGACTGCGTACTCAACTGCTCAGCGCGCGCTCGACCTCACCGTCGACTGGACGCGCAAGAGAGAGACCTTCGGTCGTCCACTCATCGCGCGTCAAGTGGTGCGGCACGATCTGGTCGAGATGGCCCGACGCACTGATGTCGCGCGCGTCTACACGCGCGATGTCGCCCGTCGCTATGTAGCAGGCGAGGAGGCGATCCTGGCAGCGGTGCAGGCCAAGAAGACAGCCGTCGAGACCTGTGACTGGGTCGTCGATCGATCTGTCCAGCTTCACGGCGGCATGGGATACATGCAGGAGAGCGAGGTGGAGCGCCACTACCGCGATGCGAGAGTGCTCGGCATCGGTGGCGGGGCGACGGAGGTCATGGACGACCTTGCAGCCAGGCTTCTGGGCTACTGACGGCCGCCGGGGCAAGCGTCAGCCGGACCGAGTGACGACGTAGTCGCACAGGGCCGTGAGCGCTTCGCGCGGACTGCCGTCGGGCAGATCGGAGAGCGTGTCGCGGGCTCGGTCCGCCCACGCCTTCGCCTCGAGGCGGGCAGCATCGAGGGCCGGGTGCTCACGCAATCTCTTGAGAGCCTCCGTGTGATCTGCATCGTCGTCGAGTGGCCGCGTGAGGAGATCCTGCAAGCGAGGGTCATCGTCGGTCGCCAGAGCGATGAGACCGGTGAGCGTGGGGACTCCCTCGCGAAGGTCGGTGCCGGGTATCTTGCCCGACTCATCGAAGTCGCTGGCGATGTCCACAATGTCGTCGGCAAGCTGGAACGCGACGCCGATCTGCTCGCCGAACAACGTCATGGTCTCCACGATCGATGCGTCGGCCCCTGACATCATCGCCCCGAAACGACCCGACGTCGCGATAAGCGATCCTGTCTTGTCCGAGAGCACGCGGAGGTGATGCTCGACGGCGTCACCTGATTCCGGCCCGATCGTCTCGCGGATCTGTCCAGTGCACAGGCGCTCGAAGGTCCGCGCCTGGATGCGGACGGCCTCAGGCCCGAGGTCGGCGAGGATGTCGGATGCCTTGGCAAAGAGGAAGTCGCCGGTGAGGATCGCCACGGTGTTGTCCCAGCGAGCGTTCGCGGATGCTGCACCCCTGCGCAGGTCGGCCTCATCCATCACATCGTCGTGGTAAAGCGTGGCAAGGTGAGTGAGCTCGACGACAACTCCCGCCGGGACGACACCGGGTGCGTCCGGATCCCCGAACTGTGCGGCCAGCAGCACCAGAAGGGGCCGGAACCTCTTGCCGCCGGCATCGACGAGATGCCTGGACGCCTCCGTCACGAAGGGATAGTCACTGCGTACCGAGTCGCGCAGGAGCGACTCGACGCGCTCCATGCCGCTCACCAGACGTCCCTCGAGGCGGGGGTCGACCACTCCCAGGCCCACGAGCGGCCCGGGGGGATGCGTGCTCATGTCTCCACTATCGCAGGAATACGCCAGCGCGCTCGATGAGGTCGAGCACCGGCTGGGGAAGGATGCCCAGGATCACTGTCACTGCGACGGAGATGGACAGCGCGAGTGTGGTGAATCCCGACGGGACCGCAACGCTCGGAGGGCTGTCTCCCGGGTCGCGGAAGAACATCACCACGACGATGCGCATGTAGAAGAAGGCCGCGATCACGCTCGCGAGGACACCGACGATGACCAGGGCCACCGCATCCACCGCGAGGGCTGCCTCGAAAACCACGAACTTCGCAATGAACCCGCTGGTGAGCGGAATGCCCGCGAGCGCGAGCATGAAGATCGCGAAGGCCGTAGCGATCACCGGATTAGTCCGACCGAGGCCCGCCCACTGATCGATGCGCGTGGCCTCGCCGCCGCTGTCCCTCACCATGGTGATGACGGCGAAGATCCCGAGCGTCGTGAACGAGTAGGCAACGAGGTAGAAGATCGAGGCCCACAGGCCCTCGGCCGTCGCCGTGGAGACGCCGATGAGGATGAAGCCGGCCTGGGCGACGGAGGAGTAGGCGATCATGCGCTTGATATCGGTTTGCGCGATTGCCACGATCGAGCCCACGAGCATGGTGAGGCCGGCGATGATCCACAGGAGCGGTTCCCAGTCCCAGCGCAGGCCGCCGAAGGCGACGTAGAGCAGGCGCAGCATCGCCCCGAAGGCCGCGATCTTCACCGCGGCCGCCATGAATGCCGTCACCGGCGCAGGCGATCCCTGGTAGACGTCAGGCACCCACTGGTGGAACGGCACGGCGCCTACCTTGAAGAGCAGCCCGACGACGAGCATGGCTAGGCCGATGACGATGAGTGACGTCTCACCGGGCTTGGCAGCGAGGGCGTCGGCGATCCCGCCGAAGTCGATGGTGCCGGCGAATCCGTAGACGAGGGCCGCACCGAAGAGGAAGAACGCCGAGGAGAACGCACCCAGGATGAAGTACTTCAGGGCCGCCTCCTGCGAGAGCAGCCGACGTCGACGCGCCATGCCCGCGAGGAGGTAGAGCGGCAGGGACATCACCTCGAGGGAAACGAACATGATGAGCAGATTCGTCGAGGTGACGAACAGCAGCATGCCCAGGACGGCGAAGAGGAAAAGCGGCCAGACCTCCGTCTGCAGGTAGCCCCGGCTCGTGAGTTCGCGCTCATCGGCGGAGCCCGGCAGAGCCGACGCGCGCGGCGCGAAGGCATCTCCCGCGGGATCGAGTTGCCGCTCTGCGAGCAGCATCGCCGCGACGAAGGCCACGATGAGGATAAGGCCCATGAGTAGGACGCCGGGACCATCGATGGCGAGGGCTCCCTCGACCTCGAGAGACCGGGTGCCGGACTGCCAGACGAGGGCGCCAAACGCGGCGGCGACGGATCCGAAGACGAGGGTCAGTTGGATCGGGCGGCGAGCACCGCGACCGGCGAAGGTCTCGACGATGACACCGAGCACAGCGGCTGCGGCGATGATGATCATCGGCAGGATGGCGAGATAGTCGATCTGCGGCGCCACCATCACGTCGGGATTCACTGGTCACCCCCCGCCGGTGCCAGCGCAGGCTGTGGATCGGTCATCCCGATCGTGTCCATGACCCGATCCACCGCGGGATTGACCACCTCGAGGACGGGGCCGGGGAAGACGCCGAGCACCAAGGTGAGCAGGACAACGGGCACCAGGGATGTCACCTCACGCCCGCCGAGGTCGGATATCCCTTCCACGTGCGGGGAGGTCGGTCCCGTGGCGACCTTCTGATACAACCGCAGCGCATATGCCGCCGCCAGGACGATGCCGAGGGTCGCGATCACTCCCACGACGACGTACCGGGCGAAAGTGCCCAGGAGCACGAGGAACTCGCCGACGAAGCTCGCCAGGCCCGGAAGCGCAACCGCCGACATCGTGGCGAAGAGCATGAACCCCGCGAGGATGGGCGCCACCTTGCTGACACCGCCGTAGGTCGCGATGGCACTCGAGCCGCCCGCTCGCTGCATGAGGAAGCCGGCGACGAGGAAGAGCGCAGCCGTGGACAGGCCGTGGCCGAGCATGTAGATCGTCGAGCCGGACATGGACCAGGTCGTGAAGACGAAGATTCCCAGCGCGATGAAGCCGAAGTGCGACATGGAGCTGTAGGCGAACAGTCGCTTCATGTCCGTCTGACCCAGGGCGACGAGCGCACCATAGATGATGCCGATAACCGCCATGGCGATGACCAAGGGTGCGTAGAACTCAGAGGCCGCGGGGAAGATCGGCAGCAGGTAGCGGATCATGCCGAAGGTGCCGACCTTGTCCAGCACGCCGATCAGCAGGACCGCGGTCGCCGGGGTCGACTCCTTTGCAGCGTCCGGCAGCCAGGTGTGGAACGGCCACAGGGGCGCCTTGATCGCGAACGCAATGAAGAACCCGAGGAAGAGGATCTTCTGCGTCGTGGGGTCGATATCGAGCCCGACGAGGGCAGCGAAGTCGAAGGTCCCCTGCCCGAGCTGCTGTGCGGACACCACGTAGAGCCCAATGAGGGCTGCGAGCATGAGCAGTCCGCCGACGAGGCTGTAGACGAGGAATTTCACTGCCGCGTACGACCGGTTCGGGCCGCCAAAGCGGCCGATGAGGAAGTAGACGGGGATGAGCATGACCTCGAAGAACACATAGAAGAGGAAGACATCGGTCGCGGCGAAGACACCGATCATGAGCGTCTCGAGCACGAGGATGAGGGCGAAATAGCCCTTCACGCTGCGACCATCGTCGACATCGTTCCAGCCTGCGAGGATTGTCACCGGGACCAGCGTGGTCGCCAACGCCACGAGCACGAGGCCGATGCCGTCGACGCCGACGGCGTAGGAGATGCCGAATGCCGGGATCCAGGGATAGTTCTCCACGAACTGGAAGGCCGCGGTCGAATCAGCATCGAACTGCAGCCCCATGACGACGGTGAGCACGAGGGCGGCCAGCGAGCAGACGAGCGCGGCCTGCTTGATGAGCCGCACGTTGTCTCGAGGCAGCACCAGCAGCACCAGCGCGCCGATGAGCGGAACGACGCCGAGGATCGTGAGCCACGGGATTGTCGTCATGGCAGCCTCACCACCGCGAGAATCACGACAACCAAGACGGCGCCACCCACCATCGCGAGCGCATAAGAGCGGGCGAAGCCGGACTGCCAGCGGCGCAGGCGCTCACCCGAGCCGCCCACGAATGCGGCTAGGCCGTTGACGATGCCATCGATGCCCCTGTTGTCGATGCCGACAAACGCGCGAGAAACGCTGTACGTCGGCTGCACGACGAGGACGTCGTTGATGGCATCGTCGTACATGCTGTTGCGCGCCGCCTTCGTGAGGATATTGACGTCCTGAGGAGCCTCGACCGGTACGTCCCTGCGGTACATCGCATAGGCCCAGCCCGCACCGATGAGGACCAGCGCAAGCGTCATGCCCTCGTAGGCGATTGTCGGGAGCGGCAGCGGATTTTCGCGCTGTCCGGTGACCGGCACGAGCCAGTCGACGATATTGCCCCAATACAGCAGCGCCATGCCCGTGAAGGCTGAGCCGATCCCGAGGATGATGAGAGGAATCGTCATCACGGGCTTGGACTCGTGCGGATGCTGATCGTCCTCCCAGCGCGCCTTGCCGAGGAAGGTCATGGTGAACATCCGCGTCATGTAGAAGCCGGTGAGGCCTGCTGCCAGCATGCCGCTGATTCCTGCTACGAGGCTCACCTCGAAGGCGGCGTGAATGATCGAGTCCTTCGACCAGAAGCCCGAGAAGGGCGGGATGCCCATGATCGCCAGCGTCGCGGAGCCGAAACTCAAGAAGGTGATAACCATGACCTTGCGCAAGGCACCGTAGCGACGCATGTCCTGCTCATCGTGCATCCCATGGATGACGGAGCCGGCGCCGAGGAAGAGATTGGCCTTGAACACACCGTGAGTGAGTAGGTGGAAGATCGCGAAGACGTAGCCGACGGGGCCGAGCCCTGCCGCGAGGACCATGTAGCCGATCTGGCTCATCGTGGATCCGGCGAGGGACTTCTTGATGTCGTCCTTCGCGCTGGCGATGATCGCGCCCAGGAACATCGTGATGACGCCGATGACGAGGACCGTCGTGAGGGCGAAGACGGTGCCGTCGTAGATCGCATTGCTGCGGACGATGAGGTACACCCCTGCGGTGACCATCGTCGCTGCGTGGATGAGCGCAGAGACAGGAGTCGGTCCCTCCATGGCATCGAGCAGCCAGGCCTGCAGCGGGAACTGCGCGGACTTGCCAGCTGCCGCGAGGAGGAGGAGGAGACCGATCCACGTGAGTGTCGACTCGCTGGCCTCCCCGGCCATAGCGAAGACTTCATCAAAGACGACCGTGCCGAATGTGACGAAGATGAGCATGATCGCCAAGCTCAGGCCGACGTCGCCGATGCGATTCATCACGAAGGCCTTCTTCGCAGCCGCGGCGGCGCTCGGCTTGAACTGCCAGAACCCGATCAGGAGGTAGGACGCAAGGCCGACACCCTCCCAGCCGACGTAGAGCAGAAGGTAATTGTCGGCGAGAACAAGCAGGAGCATGGCAGCGACGAAGAGGTTCAGGTAGCCGAAGAACTTCCGACGATCGGGGTCGTGCTCCATATAGCCCAGCGAGTAGATGTGGATCAGCGATCCGACGATCGTGATGAGCAGCACGAACACCATCGACAACTGGTCCAGTTGAAGGGCGACAGGGGCAGTGAAGCCCCCGACGAAGACCCACTCGAAGAGGGTCTGCCCGATCGCGCGATCGTCTGCCGGGCGACCCAGGAGGCCGAGGAGGAGCACGACAGCGTAGACCGCGGCTGCGACCACCATGAGCACGGCGAGGTGGGGACCCCACTTGTTGGTGCGACGCCCCCCCAGAAGCAGCACGGCTGCGCCGAAGAGCGGCAGGGCGAGGAGCAGCCACAGGTACGAAAAGACTCCCGAGGCCTCGGCAAGGGGCTGGATGACGGGCGCGATGTCAGTCGCGTCCGACAGCCGTGCAGCGCCGGTCCCGATCACGGCGCCTCCTTCTTCGTCACGTTGCGTCCTTGGTCTGCCCGCGAGCGGGCGCTTGTCAGTACTTGAGCAGGTTTGGTTCGTCGATCGAGGCCGAGCGTCGCGATCGATAGATCGCCACGATGATCGCTAGGCCAACGACCACCTCGGCAGCCGCTACCACCATCACGAAGAAGGCGATGACCTGGCCTTCGAGATTGCCCTGCATGCGGGCGAATGCGACGAAGGCGAGATTGGCAGCGTTGAGCATGAGTTCGATCGACATGAAGACGACGATCGCGTTGCGGCGCACCAGGACACCGACCGTGCCGATCGTGAAGAGCACGGCCGCTAGGACGACGTAGTTCTCCGGGCTCATGATGGCTCTCCCGGAGACGTGCCCGGATCATCCGCCACAGGGTGGTCAGCAGGTCCCAGCGCTGCGGCCCCCGAGGCGAGGGCCTCTGTCTCTGCCACGGCCGCCACGTCGACCGGACGCAGGTCACCTCGGGCTCGCAGCGGCCCGGGGACTGAAATCTCGGCGACGGTGCCGTCCGGCAGAAGGGCCGGGGTGTCCACCGCGTTGTGGCGCGCGTAGACACCGGGGGCCGGCAGCGGCCCCACGTGCTCTCCGCTGCGAACCCGCTCCTCGGAGAGTTCGCGCTGCGTGCGGCGTGGCTGCCAGCGTTCGCGGTGGGCCAGCACCAGCGCACCCAGCGCGGCCGTGATGAGCAATCCCGCGACGACCTCGAAGGCGAGCAGGTACTCGCCGAAGAGGAGCCGGGCGATGCCCTCGACGTTGCCGCCGTACTCGGCGTTGGCCGCATCGAGTCCCGCAGCGGGCACGCCCGTCAGGGCGGAACCAATAGCCAGGACCAGGAGTATGCCGAAGCCAGCGGCGAGCAGAATTCCGACGATTCGCTGCCCGCGAAGGGTCTCCACAAGGGAGTCGCTGGAGTCCACTCCGACCACCATGAGGACGAAGAGGAACAGCATCATCACCGCACCGGTGTAGACGATGATCTGCACCATTCCCAGGAAGGGCGCCGCGTTGGCGAGGTAGAGCACGGCAAGACTGATCATCGTGAGGGCCACCCAGAGCGCGCTGTGGACCGCACGCCTGGAGAGGATCAACCCGAGCCCGCCGGTTACGGCGAGGATGGCGCAGACCCAAAAGACGGCGGCTTCAGCCGCGCTCGGCCCGGTGTCGGTCATCTGCCCGCCTCCTGCTCGGACCGTCCTTGCACCTCGGCCCAGATCTGCTCGTCGCCGGCAGGTTCCTGCTCCGGCACCGAGCCCGTGACCTTACCGGCGTAGTAGTCCTGCTCGGTGGTCCCGGGCACCATGCGGTGCGGCGGAGCGATCATGCCCGGAAGCAGCGGCGCCAGGAGATCCTGCTTCTCGTAGATCAGGTCGGCGCGGTTGTCGTCAGCGAGCTCATAGACGTTGGTCATCGTCAGCGCGCGCGTGGGACATGCCTCGATGCACAGGCCGCAGAAGATGCAGCGCAGATAGTTGATCTGATAGACGCGGCCATATCGCTCGCCGGGGGAGAAGCGCTCCTCTTCGGTGTTGCTATCGGCCTCCACCAGAATCGCGTCGGCCGGACAGGCCCACGCGCAGAGTTCGCAGCCGATGCACTTCTCCAGTCCGTCGGGCCAGCGATTGAGCTGGTGCCGACCATGGAAGCGGGGCTTGGGCGGGTACCGGTCGGCCTGCTCCGGGTACTCCTCGGTCACAACCTTCTTGAACATCGTCGCGAAGGTCACGCCGAAGCCGCGGACCGCGGGAGGCAGCTCAGGCATCGTCGCCACCAGCCTTCGTGTCATCGGACGTCGCCTCAGCAACGTCGGCGGCCGTCACTGCGGTGCCCGGGATGGTGGCCCCAGCCATGGCACGTCGCGAGGTAAAGGTGAACTCCTGACCGGGCAGCGGCGGCACGGGGTAGCCGCCCGCATACGGATCGAAGGGCCTCGCAGCCTCCTCCGCAGCGGCCTCGAGTTCGCGCTTCTCCTGACGGGCGGACCGGATCTGCAGCACCCACGAGCCAAGGACGATGGCGATGAGCGCTCCGGCTCCGACGAGCAGCAGCTCCTGCGTGGTCACGGAGTACTCGTTGCGCACCACGCGGGCCGCAGCGACGATCACAATCCAGACGAGCGAGGCCGGGATGAGGACCTTCCAGCCGAAGCGCATGAACTGGTCGTAACGAAGCCGAGGCAATGTACCTCGCAGCCAGATGAAGACAAAGATGAACAGCTGCACCTTGATGAGCCACCACAGGAGCGGCCACCATCCCGTGTTGGCGCTCTCCCAGAGCGAAACCGGCCACGGCGCGCGCCAACCCCCGAGGAAGAGCGTCGTCGCGAGCGCCGAGACCGTGACCATGTTGATGTACTCAGCGAGGAAGAACAGCGCGAACTTCAGCGAGGAATACTCGGTGTGGAAGCCGCCCACCAGTTCGCCCTCGGCCTCCGGAAGGTCGAAGGGGGCCCGGTTGGTCTCGCCCACCATCGCCGTCACATAGATGAGGAACGACGGAAGCAGGATCACGGCGTACCAGATCGGCTCCTGTGCGGCGACGATGTCGGATGTCGACATGGAACCGGCATAGAGGAAGACGGCAACAAAGGACATGGACATCGCGAGTTCGTAGGAGATCATCTGCGCTGAGGAGCGAAGGCCTCCGAGTAGCGGGTACGTCGACCCAGACGACCAACCGGCGAGCACGATGCCGTAGATGCCGATCGAGGCAACCGCCAGCACGTAGAGCACCGAGACAGGGAAGTCGGTCAGCTGGAGCGGAGTCTCCACGCCGAAGATGCTCACCATCGGGCCAAAGGGGATCACCGCGAAGGCGATGAACGCCATGGTCGCGGAGATGACGGGAGCGATCCAGTAGACGGCCCGGTGCGCGGTCTTGGGGATGATCTCTTCCTTGAGGGCGAGCTTGAAGCCGTCCATGAGGGACTGCAGCAGGCCGAAGGGTCCCACGCGGTTGGGGCCAACTCGGGACTGCATGCGCGCCACCACGCGGCGCTCCCACCAGATGGTGAAGAGAGTGAGGAGCACGAGCATCGCGAAGATGGCCACGACCTTGAGCAGGACGAGCCACCACGGATCGTTGAACGTGATGCCGCTCATGCCGCACCTCCCGTGACGCGAACGCGGGCTCCGTGCGCGGCGCCGATACTCAGCGGCCGCGATCCCTCTGAGGCCATGGGGACCCACACCGAGCCGTCGACGACATCAGTGACCCGAAGCGGCATGCTGATCGACCCAGCATCGGTGGACAGCGTGATCGTGGATCCGTCCGCGAGCCCTGAAGCCTGAGCGGTGGCAGCGCTCATCCACGCCTCCGTGGGCCTGGCCGTCGCGGCGAGATGCGGCTCGCCCTCTTGCATCGTGCCCGCGTCAAGAAGCAGTCGCCAGGTCGCCAAGGCCCACGTCCCCGAGCCTGCAGACTCGACCGGGGCGACGGCAGGAGCCGCGACCCGAGGGCCGGTCCACACGCCAAGCCGTTCCATCTCGGCGCGGATAGCGCCGACGTCCCCACTGCCAAAGGGCGCGTCCATGCCATCAGCGATCATGGCGAGCACGCGCGCATCGGTCGTGGACTGGGCTCCATGAATCGCTGCAGAGAAGGGCTTGGCGCGCCCCTCCCAGTCGGTGAAGGTGCCCGCCTTCTCGGCGACGACGGCGACGGGGAAGACCACGTCGGCCGCCTCGGTGACTTCCCCGTGGTGGGTAGCGAGCGCGACGATGAAGGGCACATCGGCCAACGCGCGGCGCACGTCGTCGGCGCGGAGGTGATCGGCAGGCTCGAGTCCCGCGACGAGGAGCGCGTCGACGAGGCGTGCCTCCTCTCGCTCGACCCTGCCCGCATCACCGAGGATCGTGTCGATCAGGGCGTCCGCCTGGCGACCCACCCGGGGGAGGGAGTCGGGCTCCACGCCCCAGACCGCTGCAACCTCGGCGCGAGCGCGGTCGTCGTCGATGGGCCGGCCCCCCGGCAGCAGACCCGCCAGGGCCCCGGCGTCCAGGGCTCCACGCTCCCCCGCTCGCCGTGGCACCCATCCCACGCGTGCTCCGGTCGACGAGGCGACGTCGATCACGGCCGACAAGGCACCGGGGACACCTGCCATGCGCTCGCCCACGAGGATGACAGCACCCGGCTGCCGGAGGGCATCGAGCGCGCCTGACACGTCATGGCCGGCAAGCATCCCGCGCAGGGCTGATGCCTCAGCACCGGGCTCCACCGCCCACCACGCGGCGCCCATCTTGTCCATGCCGCGCGTGCGCACTGCAGACATCGCCAACACACGAGGACCGCCCTGGCGGGTTGCGCGCCGCAGGCGAAGGAAGATGATCGGCGACTCGTCTTCGGGTTCCAAGCCGACGAGCAGCACCGTCGGAGCCGAATCAAGGTCCGCGTACGTCGGGCCGAGGGGCATGCCGGCAACCGACGAGGCGAGGAACTGTGCCTCCTCCTCGCTGGCCACGCGCGCACGGAAGTCGACGTCATCGGTGCCCATAGCCACGCGCGCGAACTTGGCGTAGGCGTAGGCGTCCTCATCGGTCAAGCGTCCGCCAGTGAGCACTCCGGCCCGCCCACGCGCCGCCGCGAGTCCACGGGCAGCGGCATCCAGTGCCTCGGGCCACGAGGCCGGCCGCAACTCTCCGTCTTCGCGAACGAGTGGGGATTCGATGCGCCCCTCGTGCGTGTAAATGAACGCGAACCGCCCCTTGTCGCAGTTCCATTCCTCGTTGACCTCGGCGTCATCCCACGCCAGCCGCCGCGTGATGACGCCTCGGCGGACATCGGTGCGAAGCGAACAACCGGACGCGCAGTGCTCGCATGTCGTCGGCGTACTCACGAGGTCGAACGGCCGTGCCCGGAAGCGGTACAGGGAACTTGTCAGCGCTCCCACGGGGCAGATCTGGATCGTATTGCCGGAGAAGTACGAGTCGAACGGCTGATCCTCGGCGATGCCGACCTGCTGCTTGGCGCCGCGCTCCATGAGTTCCAGCATCGGATCGCCTGCAATTTGGTCGGCGAATCGAGTGCATCGGGCACAGGAGACGCAGCGCTCGCGATCGAGCAGGATCTGCGCACTCATGTTGATGGGCTTGTCGAAAGTGCGCTTCTTCTCCTCGAAGCGCGAGGAGCCACGGCCGGCCGACATCGCCTGGTTCTGCAGCGGGCACTCCCCGCCCTTGTCGCAGACGGGGCAATCGAGCGGGTGATTGAGCAGGAGGAACTCCATGACTCCCTCCTGAGCGGCGTCCGCCATCTCGGAGGTTCGTTGAGTCCGCACGACCATGCCATCCGTCACCGCGATAGCGCACGCAGGCTGCGGCTTCGGCTGGCCCTCGATCTCGATGAGGCACATGCGGCATGCGGCGACAGGATCGAGCAGGGGGTGATCGCAGAACCGCGGGATCTCGATACCCATGAGTTCGGCCACCCGGATGACGAGCATGCCCTTGGGGACACGTACCTCGATGCCGTCGACGGAGACGGTCACGAGATCAGCAGGGGCCACGTCTGTCGGTGACTGGGGGGCCACGGTCATCGCGCACCAACCTCGCTGAAGATGTAGGAGGCCGCGGGCGGGAAGGCCTCATCGACCGGAGTTCGAGTCGCGGCCTCGAACTCGTCGCGGAAGTACTTCAGGGCCCCGGGGTAGGGCGTCGCAGCCGCATCACCGAGCGCACAGAATGATCGACCGGCGATGTTGCCGCACACCTCCACCAGCAGGTCCATGTCACTGTCGGTCCCGCGACCGTGCTCGAAGCGCTCGAGCACTCCGGTGATCCAGTACGTGCCTTCGCGGCACGGAGTGCACTTGCCGCACGACTCGTGCTTGTAGAACTCCAGCCACCGCGTGACTGCCTTGACGACGCTCACGGTGCTGTTGAAGACCATCGGCGTGCCTGTCCCAAGCATCGTGCCCGCCTCGGCCATGGCCTCGTACGTCAGCGGAGTGTCGAGATGATCAGCCGTGAGCATCGGCACCGACGACCCGCCGGGAATCCAGAACTTCACGGTGCCGTCGCCGCCGACGACCCCGCCGGCGTAGTCCAGAAGTTCGCGCATCGTGATGCCCAGCGGCGCCTCGTAGATGCCCGGACGCGCCACGTGACCGGAGACCGCGAAGACCTTGAAACCTGGCGACTTCTCCGTGCCGAACTGACGGAACCACTCAACACCGTTGTTGATGATCCACGGGATGTTGGTGATCGTCTCGACGTTGTTGACCACGGTGGGGGACGCATAGAGGCCGTGAGTCGCCGGGAAAGGTGGCTTCAGTCGTGGCTGTCCACGGTAGCCCTCGAGCGAGTCGAGGAGGGCGGTCTCCTCACCGCAGATGTAGGCACCCGCACCGGAGTGGACGGTGACCCGGAGATCGAAGCCCGAACCGAGGATGTTGTCACCGATCAGCCCCGCGGCCTCTGCCTCGGCGATCGCCGTGGCAACTCGGCGGATTGCCTGCGGCACCTCGCCTCGGATGTAGATGAAGGCGTGATGAGCACGGATGGCGTACGACGAGATGATCACGCCCTCGATGAGCGCGTGAGGGTTGGCGATCATGATCGGGACGTCCTTGCAGGCGCCCGGCTCCGACTCATCGGCGTTGACCACGAGGTAATGGGGCTTGCCATCACCCTGCGGGACGAAGCTCCACTTCAGGCCCGTGGGGAAGCCCGCGCCACCGCGACCGCGCAGGCCGGTGTCCTTGACCGTGCCGATGATCGCGTCGGGATCCATGCCCAGGGCCGACTTCAGCGCCCGGTAGCCGCCGTGCCGTCGATAGCCGTCGAGGGTGAACAGGTCGGGCACATTCCAGTGCTCGGTGATGACGGGGGTCAGCGACGTCATGACTGTCCCTCCGCGGGCGCTGCCGGTGCCTTCATGCCGTGCTCGTTGGCGTAGGTGAGACCGGCGAGCATCATGGCGTCAGCCTCGCCGCCCTCGCCGGCGAGCCCGTCGACAGGGAAAGCGAGGGTGCGCTCCGTCGCCTGGAAGTCGCGGATCACGGGACCGCGTGTTGACACGACCTCCTCGCCGCGGGCCAGCCGATCGATGACGTCGACAGCACTCTGCGGCGTCTGGCAGTCCATGAACTCCCAGTCGACGGTCATCACAGGGGCGTGAGTGCATGCCGCCTGGCACTCGATGCGCTCGAGCCAGAAGGTGCCGTCTGAATCGCGCTCATCGTGGCCTGCGCCCAGACGCTCCGAGACGGCCTCGTAGACGGCGTCCCCGCCGAGCAGAGCGCAGAGGGTGTTGGTGCACACACCGATGTGATGCTTGCCGACCGGGCGGCGCTTGTACATCGTGTAGAACGACGCGACTGCGGTCACCTCTGCCGTGGTGAGTCCGAGCTCGTCCGCAATCACCTGCATCGCCTCGGGGGTGACCTCGTCGTCGATGCTCTGGGCCAGGTGAAGCAGGGGCATCACCGCGGAGCGGGAGTTGGGATATCTGGCGATGATCTCGCGCATCTGGGTCATCACGCTGTCGTCATATCCCATCAGCGGTCCACTCCGCCCATGACCGGGTCGATGCTCGCCACGGCCGCGATGACGTCGGAGATCATGCTGCCGTTGGACATCGCCGCGGTCGCCTGCAGGTTATTGAAGGAGGGGTCGCGGTAGTGGACGCGGTAGGGGCGCGTGCCGCCATCGCTCACGATATGGACGCCGAGTTCCCCGCGCGGGGATTCGATCGCGGAATAAACCTGGCCGGTGGGAACGGTGAATCCCTCGGTGACGAGCTTGAAGTGATGGATCAGCGCCTCCATCGACTGCGACATGATCTCCTTGATGTGCTCGGGTGAATTGCCCTGGCCGTCCCCACCGATGGATAGGCGCGCCGGCCAGGCGATCTTCTTGTCCTCGATCATCACCGGTCCGGGGCGGAGACGATCAAGTGCCTGCTCGACGATCTTCAGGCTCTCCTGCATCTCGGCGACGCGGATGAGGAAGCGTCCATACGCGTCGCATGTGTCCTGCGTGGGGATGTCGAACTCGTAGTCCTCATAGCCGCAGTAAGGCTGGGACTTGCGCAGGTCGTGCGGAAGGCCCGTGCTGCGAAGGATCGGTCCCGTCACGCCCAGGGCCATGCAGCCCGCGAGATCGAGGTAGCCCACACCGACCGTCCGCCCCATCCAGATCGCGTTGTCGACCAGCAGGTCCGCGGTGTCCTTCATTCGCTTCCTGAGCAGCGGCAGGGTCTCCCTGATGCGCGCGACCTGGTCGTCGGTGATGTCCTGCGCAACGCCTCCTGGACGGACGAAAGCGCTGTTCATCCGTAGCCCCGTGACCATCTCGAAGATGTCGAGGATGAGTTCGCGCTCTCGGAATCCGAAGGTCATCGCGGTGAGGGCGCCGAGCTCCATGCCGCCGGTCGCGAGCGCGACCAGGTGCGACGAGACACGATTGAGTTCCATCATGAGCACGCGGATCGTGCTGGCACGCTCGGGGATCTGATCCGTGACACCGAGGAGCTTCTCGACACCGAGGCAGTACGCCGTCTCGTTGAAGAAGGGGGACAGGTAGTCCATACGCGTCACGAATGTGACGCCCTGGGTCCAGGACCGGAACTCCATGTTCTTCTCGATGCCGGTGTGGAGGTAGCCGATTCCGCACCGCGTGTCGACGACGGTCTCGCCCTCGAGCTCAAGGATGAGACGCAGGACACCGTGAGTGGACGGGTGCTGGGGTCCCATGTTGACCACGATGCGCTCGCGCTCGCCCTCATCGGGCGTGGAGATGGAGTCCCAATCTCCCCCGGAAACGGTGTAGACGGTGCCCTGTCCGGTCTCATAGGACAGTGCGTAGGGGTCCTCGGGTGGCAGTTCGCCCTCGTAGACGACGCCCTCGTCGGTAACGCCCTGGTGCACGAAACTCTGGTCCGTCGACATCAGGTGTATGCCCTCCGCTGATCGGGCGGCGGCACCTCAGCGCCCTTGTACTCCACGGGAATACCGCCGAGGGGATAGTCCTTGCGCTGCGGATGGCCCGGCCAGTCGTCGGGCATTTCGATGCGCGTGAGCGCGGGATGGCCGTCGAAGACGATGCCGAAGAAGTCGTAGGTCTCGCGCTCGTGCCAGTCGTTGGCGGGATAGACCGACACGATGGACGGGATATGCGCGTCCCCGTCGGGGCAGGTCACCTCAACGCGCAGGCGCCTGTTGTGCGTGACGGACAGGAAGGGGTAGACGGCGTGGAGTTCGCGCCCCTGGTCGCTCGGGTAGTGCACGCCATTGACCCCCATGCACATCTCGAAGCGCAGAGCGGGCTCGTCACGGAGCACCTGGACGAAGGGGAGCAGGTGCTCGCGGCGCACCACGAAGGTCAGCTCATCGCGGTCGACGACCACCTTCTCGACCGCGGACGACATCGGGAGCCCGCGATCCGCCAGCGCAAGCTCGATCTCGTCGGCCGCGGCGTCGAACCACTCACCGTAGGGTCGCTCGGTCGGACCGGGCATGACGATCGGGGCGACAAGTCCGCCGAAACCTGACGTATCCCCGCCGTCCTGGGCCGAGAAGGCACCGTGACGCACGCCGATGATCTCGAGCTCGCGCACGTCCTCGGGCATCACAGTCGCGGTCGCGGCAACCTCGAGGCCCGCCTCGGCCGGTGACACCGGCTGCTGGTCGCTCATCGCAGGAGCCCGCGCATCTCGAGCGTGGGGGCAGCGGTCAAGGCGGCAATCTCGAGTTGCTCCTGCTCGCGAACGGCGTTGACTCCGAGCTTCATGTCCTGGATCTGATCGTGGATCTTCAAGATCGCGTCGATGAGCATCTCCGGGCGCGGCGGGCACCCCGGCAGGTACATGTCGACAGGCACCACATGATCCACGCCCTGGACAACGGCGTAGTTGTTGAACATGCCTCCGCTGCTTGCGCATACGCCCATGGCCAGAACCCACTTGGGGTTGGGCATCTGGTCGTAGATCTGGCGGAGGACGGGAGCCATCTTCTGGCTGACGCGGCCGGCGACGATCATCAGGTCTGCCTGCCTCGGCGAGGCGCGGAAGACCTCCATGCCGAAGCGCGCCAAGTCATAGCGAGGGCCGCCCGTCGCCATCATTTCGATCGCACAGCAGGCCAACCCGAAAGTTGCTGGCCAAAGTGAACCCTTGCGTGCGTAGCCGGCGACCTTCTCGACCGTGGTCAGCAGGACACCTGACGGCAACTTCTCCTCAAGACCCATGGCTTCAGTCCCAATCCAGTCCGCCGCGACGCCACTCATAGACGTACGGCACGGTGAGGTTGAACAGGAACAACATCATCGCCAGGAAAACGAAGAGCGGCAATTGATCGAATGCGACAGCCCACGGATAGAGGAAGACGATCTCGATGTCGAAAATGATGAACATCATCGCGGTCAGGTAGTACTTCACGGGGAAGCGCCCGCCGCCCATGGGCTGAGGAGTGGGGTCGATGCCGCACTCGTAAGCGTCCAGTTTCGCCCGGTTGTAGCGCTTCGGGCCCGTGAACGTGGTGAGCGTCACACTGAAGATCGCGAATCCGGCGGCCAGCAGCCCCAGCACGAGGATCGGCGCGTACGAACTCACCACGCTCCTCCGAATGCTCGTGCGGGTGAGTGACCACGGCGAAGCCGACTCACCGGTCCCACGCCCGGGGCCAGTGCCCCGTGCGCTCGCAGTCTAGCCACGCGCTCGCTGCGTCAGCGCCGACCCCGGTGCAGGGCCACGATCCCACCCGTGAGGTTGAGCCACTCCACCTCGTGCCAGCCGTTTGCGGTCATCACCTCGGCCAGCCTCGCCTGATCCGGCCACGCCCTGATGGACTCGGCGAGGTAGACGTAGGCATCGGGATTGGATGACGCCCGACGGGCAATCCCGGGCAGGGCGCCCATCAGATAGCGCGAGTAGACAGTCCGGAAGGGCCCGAATGCTGGGTGGGAGAACTCGCAGACCACCAGGCGCCCGCCCGGCCGGGTCACCCGAGCCATCTCCTTGAGCGCCGCCTCGGGATCGACGGTGTTGCGCAGGCCGAAGGAGATCGTGACCGCGTCGAAGGAGGCGTCCGCGAAGGGCAGGCGAAGGGCATCACCCGCGACGAACGGCAGGCCCGGCTCGCGGTCACGGCCGACAGCCAGCATCCCGAGCGAGAAGTCGCAGGGAACGACGGCGGCTCCCCGGGCAGCCATGGGGGCGCTCGAGGTCCCCGTACCCGCGGCCAGGTCAAGGACCCGCTCCCCCGGACGCGGGCCAACGGCGTTGACGACCGCCCTGCGCCACAGCCGGGTCTGACCCAGGGCCAGCAGGTCATTGGTGAGGTCGTAGCGCTCGGCCACATCGTCGAACATGGCCGCGACCTCGGCCGGTTGCTTGTCCAGATCCGCGCGGGCCATGAGGGGATCCTCCCAGTGCCTTCGCGTGCCGGCATGCCGGGCTAGCCGGACAGGGTCGGCTTTGCCGAGTCGCCCGGCTGGCCGGACAGGGTCGGCTTTGCCGAGTCGCCCGGCTGGCCGGACAGGGTCGGCTTTGCCGAGTCGCCCGGCCCCGAGGGGGGCCGTACCCTCAGGGCGTGGCCATCCCCGTCGTCGGCACGACTGCGGCACACCGCGTCCGCACCATGCCGGTCGAGGATCCCGGACACCTGCTCGATCGCCTCCCCGATGCTGCGGGAACGGCATGGGTCAGGTCAGGTGAAGGGCTCGTGGGCTGGGGAGTCGCGGCTTCACTCGACGTCACCGGCGATGAACGCTTCAGCCGCACCCAGCGCTGGTGGAACGACTGGTGCCGCGCGGCCGACGTCGACGATCCGCTTCAACTCCCGGGGACCGGCCCAGTCGCCTTCGGATCCTTCACCTTCGACCCGGAGCCCACGTCGGGACGCACATCTCGCATCGTCGTCCCCCGCGCGGTCCTGGGACGACGAGATGGCCGCGCCTGGCTGACTATCGTCGATGATCCTGACGATCTGCTGCCAGCCGACTCACTCCTGCCCGAACCCGCCGTGCCGCCTGCCCCCTCGCGCGTGGACTGGGGCCGCGGCACTCGCACATCGGAGGAGTGGAAGGCCTCTGTCGTCGAGGCGATCGAGCGCATCAGCCGTGGCGAGGTGGACAAGGTCGTCCTCGCACGCGATGTCGTCGCTGAGGTGAGCGATGACTTCGACGTCCGCCACCTCCTCCAAAGACTCGCGACGGCCTATCCCGAGTGCTGGACCTTCCAGGTCGACGACATGGTCGGGGCCACGCCCGAGCTCCTCGTTCGCCGGACGGCAGACACCGTCCTCTCCCGCGTCCTCGCCGGCACCGTCAAGCGCCGCGGCGACGAAAGCGAAGACGCAAGCCTGGCGCAGGCACTCCTCGGCAGTGGCAAGGACCTCGAGGAGCACGAGTACGCCGTTCGGTCGGTCGCACGAGCTCTGGGACATCACTGCACGGACCTGCGCGTGCCCACGCGACCTCACGTCCTGCGCCTCGCTAACGTCCAGCACCTCGCCACCGACGTCACCGGGCGCCTTGCCGACGGCGCACCAGTCCTCGCGCTGGCGGCATCGCTGCATCCCACTGCCGCCGTTTGCGGCACTCCGACCGAGCGCGCTTCCGCCATGATCCGCGAACTCGAGGGCATGGATCGCGGCCGATACGCGGGACCCGTCGGCTGGTTCGACAGTCGCGGTGACGGGGAGTTCGGTATCGCGTTGCGATGCGCTGAGGTGCGCCCGGGTTCCCTGCGGCTCTTCGCTGGCTGCGGCATCGTCAGCGGCTCGGATCCCGAGGCGGAGTTGGCCGAGTCCCGGGCAAAGCTGGCACCGATCCGACAGGCACTGGGCTAGCACTCCCCCATGGCCTCGGCCCCTCCGATCAGTCGCGTGCACGACGGTGCGTGGCACCTAGGCTGAGCCCGTGAGTTCGAGCGAGTCGCGCATCCAGCGACGCCAGCGGGTCCTTGACGCGGCCCACGACCTCTTCGAGGACCGGGGAGTTGCCGCAACCTCCCGGCGTGACATCGCCGAGGTGGCCGACGTCGCCACCCGCACGGTGAACTCACTCGCAGACAGCAGGAGCGCCCTCCTCGCCGAGGTCACAGCCGCCCTGCCCTTCCCGCCGACATCCCAACGCATCCAGGACCAGGCCGGTGACGCGACGGGGCAGGCCTTGCACACGATCCTCACCGCGGCGCGCGACGCCTTCGGAGCCCCCGCGTCCGTCTGGGATGTCATCGAACTCCAGGCAACTGTCCTCGCTCCGTTCAACGACGAATTGGCGCAGATCGTGCGCGACCGAGTCGCCATGCGATGGGAGGCAGCCAGGACGGTGGTTCGTCAGCTCCGGGGAGAGGGAGCGGTCGACAGCACGATCGACGACGACGCCGCGACCTTGCATCTGCTCGCCGTCGGCGCGGGACTGGCGCTCCTCGAGGGATTGACGCCGAGGAATGTCGACGCAGGGTCCTGGGTCCGTCTCACGTCACGCCTTCTGGAGTCGCTCGCCGCGATCGACCCGGCAGGGCGCGACGACGAGGGGGATCGCAGGCCGTGGCGCATTCGCGTGGTCGCACCAGCCACTCCTGCCGCGACGGCACGGGTGCTGCGCGTCCTCGCCCTGGTCGGCGCCGACGTCATCACACTCTTCACCCACGCGCAGGACGACGGCACTCAACTCGTCGATCTTCTCTGCGCCGCTCCCGCGAACCTCGACCGCGACGATCTCGCCGCGTCACTGGCCACCGCGGGCCACCGCGTCCTCGTTGCACCTGGCGCACCCGAGGACGAGCGTGACCTCGTGACCCGCATCCTTGACGCGGCCGCCGAGCTCGTCGAGCACCCCGAGCGAGCGCCGAGGGCCGCCGCCGAACTCGTGCTCGCCGATTCGTGGACGGTCGAACCAGCGACCGAGGGGGAGGACTCGTCAAGCGAGATCATGCGTTTGCAGTGGACGCCCGACCATCACGTCGTCCTGCGCCGGGAGGGAGCACCGTTCGTCGCGGTGGAGAGATCGCGGGCTTCCGCTCTCCTCCGTCTCGTCGACGCGATGGCGAGTGCCCCCGCCGGGGCGGGGGGATTCGGCTGGGTTGAGTACCTCCGAGATGGCACGCAGGCCGTGATTCGCCTGGCCCGCCCGGAAGACGCAGAAGGCGTCGCCGCGATGCACGAGCGATCCTCCGAGGCCACTCGTTACCAGCGCTATTTCACACCCGTCACCGGCTGGCGCGAGGATCAGTTGCGCCGCGTCGCCGGCGGTCACCGCGGAGCGACTCTCGTCGCCGTGAACTGGCGCGGTGACATCGTCGGCCTGGGCAACGTCTTCCCCGATCGCCCGGGGGACACGACCACCGCGGAGATCGCCGTCATCGTCGAGGACGCATGGCAAGGGCGCGGGCTGGGAGGCCGCCTGCTGCATCACCTGGTCGATCTGGCTCGGCGCCAGGGTTTCCACGACCTCACCGCGCTCGTCCTCGCGAGCAACTCGGGGATGCTCAAGCTCCTCGAGAGCCTGGACTTGAACTGGGTTCGCCAGGCCGATGCGGACCTCGGCCCCACCATCGTCCGGCTGACCGCTCCGCTCAGGTGATCGCTGCGTCGACGGACGTCGTGAGCGCGGACACCAGGCGTGCCTCGTCCGTCCGGGGCAGGCACCGTGCCACGATGACACGCACGCCCGCATGGTCGCGACGCAGTTCGCCGCGGAGCGCATCGGCAGAGTCGACCGTCATCACGTCGATGCGAGGCGCGCAGAGCAGTTCCGCCATGTCGGCACTCAACGGCGTGCCGAACACGCGCTCGAAGTCCGCCGCGAACTCCTCCGCGCCCTGCTCGAGCGAGGAGAAGATCCCGCCACCGTCATTGTCGGCCACGACGTAGACCAAGCGAGGGAGCGCCTCCACCTGCGGCACGAGCAGACCATTGCGGTCGTAGATCGCGGTGAGGTCCCCGACAAGCGCATAGGTCGTCGCCCCAGGGAGGCCATCCGCATGGCCGATCGCCGCTCCCCACGCCGTCGAGATGACCCCATCGATGCCCGACGTGCCCCGATTGGCGACGCAACGGCCCTTCAGCGCGCCGGCGTAGCAGGACACATGGCGCACGGACCAGGAGGGCCCCGTGACCAGCAGGTCGGCCTCCGTCACCACCGCGGACACGATGCGTGCGACGAGCGGGCCGGTGAGCGGACCATCCGCGAGTTCCTCGTCGATCACGCGTGCCGCGCATACGTCCCAGTCATGCCACATCGACCACCAGGATTCGTCCGCATCCGCATCGTGCCCAGCGACAGGTACGGCCGGAACGATGACGGTCGCGGTCCGTACGGGGTCCACGCGACCCAGCAGGGGGGGTACGTCGACCGCAACGTGCACCTGCGCCGCCCGAAGCAGGGCGGAGACGGACCTGTGCAGCCCGACTCGACCGATCGTGACGACGACGTCCGGAGTCGCACCGAGTTCGAGTGCCCGTGGAATCAGCATGGGTCCATGCCGCAGAGCGCGTGGATGGTCCGAGAGGTTGCCCGTCGGCTCACTGATCAACGGCCAGCGCAGCGAGTCCGCCAAGTCCGCCGCGCTCGCGAGGGTGTGAGGGTCATCGAAGTCACCCGCCACGACCAGCCCGCGCCGCGAACTCACGCCATCGGGGAGCAGCGAGCCCAGCGGGTCTCCCTCCACCGCCGCTCGCGCGGGGAGCTCGACGGGGGCCGCGTCGATCCCGTGGGCCCCCGGTGCGACGAGGGGTTCTGTCAGGGGCACGTTGAGGTGCACCGGACCGGGGTGGGCACCGACGGCAGCACGAATCGCTCGAGCGACCGCCGCTCGTGCGGAGCCGCTATCCATTCCCTCGACATCAATGGCCGCGACGACGTCCGGGCCGAAGAGGTCGCGCTGGTCGATCGTCTGATTGGCGCCGCTGCCCCGCATGCTGCCGGGGCGGTCAGCAGTCACCGCGACGAGAGGCACGCCGGAGTACGCCGCTTCGACCACCGCGGGGTGCAGGTTGACCGCTGCCGTCCCTGAGGTAGTCACCACAGCACACGGTCTGCGCGCAACTCGTGCGATTCCCACGGCGAGGTACGCCGCACTGCGCTCATCAATGCGCACATGCAGGCGCAGCAGGCTCGCGCGTTCGGCAGCCGCCAGGGCAAGGGCGAGGGGTGACGAGCGCGAACCGGGCGCGAGAACCACGTCGCGGACTCCCGAGCCGATCAATTGCTCGACGATCGCGACAGCCAGTTCAGGCGACGTGGCAGTCATGCGCGAAGGCTCTCACGCATCGAGTGCCTCGACGAGTCCAGCGCCGCCCGCGTCCCAGGCATCCACCAGACGCTGCCGCCACCATGTCGCCCGGCCGTCACCCACGAGATCGCGCGCGCCCATCAGCGCTTCCAGGTCGGGGGTGAAGCGCTCCACCGGCAGATGACCATCGAAGGGAACGAGCGGCGGGGAGATCACGTCGCGAGCCAGCAGTGCCCCCGTCCCCAGGCCGCACGCTGGCGGATCGCCGGTGAGGGCTCCGGCCAGGGCAAGCCCGCTCGACAGGCCGACGGCGGAGTCCAGGGCCCCGCTCACGACGACGGGACCACCCCAGGCACGCGCGAGTTCGAGTGCAGCCGCGACACCGCCGAGGGGGGCCGCCTTGAGGATGATGATGTCCGCCGCGTCGAAGGCCCTCGGGTCGGCGTATCTCACCGACTCGTCGAGGGCGATGGGGAGATCGATCCTCCGGCGCAGCGCGAGCGTGTCGTCAATGCTCGCGCACGGCTGCTCCACGTACTCCAAGCGATACGCGGACAGCCTCGTCAGCGCGCGAGCAGCATCCTCGGCGGACCACCCTCCATTCGCGTCAAGGCGGACCCCCACCGGGCCGGGATCGTCGGTCATCGCGGCCGCGCTGTCTGCCGCATGGCGAACCGCCGCGACCCTCGCCTCGTCGTCGGCGAGCACTTCGCCCATGGCTGCCACCTTGACCTTGATGGTGCGGCAGCCGTGCTCGAGCACGGCCCTCCTGGCCATGGCAGCCGCCATGTCTGCGGGGACCGCGGGGACGATCGCATTGACAGGCACGAGCTCGCGCCGGGGCTCTGGCCAGCGCCCGAAGGCCGCCTCCACGGCGGAGGCGAGCCACAGGGCGCATCCCCGTGGGGCGTAGTCATCGAAGGGAGCGAAATCGCCCCAGCCACTCGACCCACGGATGAGCAGACCCTCGCGGACCGTGATGCCGCGGAACCGAGTCGTCAGCGGCAGGGCGTAGGGAACCGCATCGCGCAGGATGTCGGGGAGTGAGACGTCCACGCGGTCAGGGGCGTCGCGGGAACTGGGTGAAATCGGGCGACCGCCGTTGGGCGTAGGCGTCGCGGCCTTCCTGTGCCTCTTCGGTCATGTAGAAGAGAAGGGTCGCATCCCCGGCCAGTTGCTGGACACCGGCCAGGCCATCGTCAGCCGCATTGTGAGAGGCCTTGAGCATGCGCAGGGCAAGGGGCGAAAGCGCAAGCATCTGCTGTGCCCAGGCCACGGTTTCGCTCTCGAGGTCGGCAAGGGGCACGACAGAATTGACCAGTCCCCAGTCGTACGCCTGCTCGGCCCCGTATTGACGACACAGCATCCAGACCTCGCGTGAGCGCTTCTGGCCGATCGTGCGGGCAAGCAGACCTGAGCCATAGCCGCCGTCGAAGGACCCGACCTTCGGTCCGGTCTGCCCGAAGCGCGCATTCGAAGCGGCGATGGACAAGTCGCATACGACGTGGAGCACATGGCCGCCGCCCACCGCGTAGCCGGCGATCATGGCGATCACCGGCTTGGGTGTGCGTCGGATCTGGATCTGCAGATCGAGCACGTTGAGTCGGCCGATCCCCTTCTTGGCGACCTCATCCTCGCCGATGTAGCCGTCATCGCCCCGGATCATCTGGTCGCCGCCGCTGCAGAACGCCCAGTCACCCTGGCCCGTGAGGATGATGACGCCGATGCTGTCGTCATCGCGGGCATCATTGAGTGCGTCAGAGATCTCGAAGAGGGTTTGAGGTCGGAAGGCATTGCGCTTGTGCGGCCGATCGATGGTGATCTTGGCTATGCCGGTGGCATCGCCGGCGGAGTGCTCGTAGCGGATGTCGCCATAGTCCCCCTTGCTCACCCAGTCGCATGCCGGAACGATGCTGGAATAGCCCGGGTCCGTGAACGCCGGCGAGCCCTCGTCGACGACGGGGGTCAACACGTAGCGATCGCGCGAATCGAACTCCTGCGCCACCAATTGCTCCTTCGTGCGGGCCGGCAGGGGATGGGCCGACAGCGCCCAACCTAGTCAGGCCTACCCTCGACCGCATGGCGGCACTCCCCCTGCATGTCGTCGAGGTCACCCCGGGGACCGTCGGCGTGCACGCAGCCCGGCAGGCGCTCACGGTGCGCCTCGACGACGCGGGCCCGCCGTTTGCCCTCGTCCCGGCCCCCGGTCGTCACACGTCGGCCGACTACTCCGCGATGATCCGCCGGTGTGTGCGTCCTGACCTCCCCGTAGACGACGATGCGACGGTCTTCGTCGCCGCGACGAGCGGTTCTACCGGCACGCCCCGCGGTGTCGTCATCACGCGTGACAACCTCCGAGCAGCAGTAGAAGGCTCATGGCGCCACATCACCGGCCTCGATTCCTGCGCGTGGGTCCTCGCGCTGCCGGTCACGTCCATCGGCGGGTTCGGGGCGATCGTGCGCGCCCACTTCGCCGGTACGAGACTGCATGTCCTCGAGTCCGTGGGGGGTGGCACGGCATTCGATCCGCGGACTCTCGTCGACCTCGAGGTCGTCGAGCCTTTTGCGATCTCGCTGGTGCCACGCCAGTTGGACGTCATACTCGCGGACCGGGCGGCCACGGCGTGGTTGGGAAGGGCCCACGCCGTGCTCGTCGGCGCCGCAGCCACTCCGCGCGACCTCGTGATGAGGGCCCGTGAGTCGGGCCTAGCCCTTGTCACGACTTACGGGATGACCGAGACGACCGGCGGATGCGTGTACGACGGCACTCCACTGCCGGGAGTCCGCATCGACGTGGGGGACGACGGCCGCATCGACGTGATCGGACGCCAGGTGGCAGCCGGCTACCGCGGCAACAGCGACGGCTTCAGCGGCGCCGGCGACGATCGCCGGTTCCGAACCGCCGATCACGGCAGGTGGGTCGACGGGCGACTCACGGTCCTGGGTCGCACTGATGACGTCGTCATGGTCCACGGCGTCAACGTCGGTCTAGGAGCGGTCGAGTCGGTGATCAGGGATCTCGTCGGTGTGCGCGACTGCGCGGTGATCGACGTTCCAGGCGAGAGGACTGGCCAGCGACTCATCGCCTACGTTGTCGTGAGCGATCCCGCGTGCGTGACCGGCATCGGCCCTGCTGTCGGCGAGCGACTCGGTGGCGCAGCACGGCCAGACGTCGTCATCGTCGAGTCACTCCCCGTGCTTCCCAATGGCAAGATCGACCGCGCCGCCCTGCGCACCGCGGGCGAGTGACCGGGAGGGCTGATGGCTACCGCGAGTGAGTGGGTCGCTGGTGCGCGTCCACGCACCCTCGGAGCCGCGATCGCGCCCGTGGCGGTCGGCACGGGCGTGGCCGCCTCCGTTGACGCACTCGAACCATGGCGGGCGGCGCTTGCACTCATCGTCATGGTCGCTGCCCAGATCGGGGCCAACTACGCCAACGATTACAGCGACGGCATCCGCGGCACGGACAGCGCTCGCGTCGGGCCTGTTCGCCTCGTGGGCCAGGGACTTGCGGCACCCGGACGGGTCAAGCGCGCAGCGCTCATCAGCCTCGGCGTATCCGCGGCGGCCGGATTGCTCCTCGTCACACTCACCGGGCGCTGGTGGCTGCTCGGACTAGGAGCGGCCGCACTGCTCGCAGCGTGGCTGTACACCGGCGGCCCGAGACCCTACGGGTACCTCGGGCTCGGTGAGATCTTCGTCTTCATCTTCTTCGGCCTGGTGCCCGTGATCGGCACGACCTATGTCCAGGCCCTGTCCGTCCCGATTGCCGCCTGGGTCGCAGCGATCGGCGTCGGCTCGCTGACGTGCGCGATCCTCGTCGCCAACAACCTCCGCGACATCCCTACCGACGCCGCGACAGGCAAGATCACGCTCGCCGTCCGCCTGGGCGACCGCATGACGCGGATCGTCTACGTCGCACTCGTCGTGGCGGGGTTCGCGGTCATCCCACCGCTTGCCCTACCCGTCGGCCTTGGCCTGACCTTCGCGTGGTTCGGACTCATCGCAGCCTTCATCGCCATTCGCCCCGTCGTCACCGTGTGCCGGGGAGCCAGCGGGCGCGCACTCGTCCCCGTCCTGCAGGCGACCGGTGCCCTCGTCCTCGGCTACGGGGTGCTCGTCGGCCTGGGCATCGCCCTGTCCTGACTCGGCAGGGTCGTCCCAGTCCTCGGCGGTGCGGCTTTGCTCGATGCGGTCGTTGATGCGGCGGAAGGCGCCGGACAGCCCTTCACTCGCCCTGTCGCGGGGGCGATCAAGGACGATGAAGCTGATGATTCCCGAGATGACGAGGGCCACGGCGATAGCGAGGAGCCCGCGCATGGGAGTGACCGCCTGGATCAGCAGCCACACGGCCGCGAGCAGGGCCAGCCGGAGTCCCGTGTAGATCGCTATCCCGCGCACCCCTCCACGCTAGGCGCGCAGGAGCGACGAGTCAGCACGGGGGTTATCGTGTGCGTGGGAGGTGAGCATGCTCAGAGTCGTCGCGGTCCTGCTGGGACTGGCCGTCTATATCTGGTTCATCGTTGATGTGCTGCGCACGTCGAGCGCCAGCGTGCGCACGCTCCCGAAGTTCGTCTGGCTCCTCATCGTGGTGCTCATCCCCCTCCTTGGTGGCCTGCTCTGGCTCCTCGCCGGCCGTCCGCGGCGCCAGGGACGCCGGCGCCGACGCGGTCCCATGGCCCCGGACGACGACCCCGCCTTCCTCCGTCAGATCGGAGATGACGCCTGGGTCGAGCGGATGAAGCGTCGTCGCGGCGAAGCCGATGGCCAGGCCCAGGGCCAGGCGCCGGCCTAGAGCCCGGCGTACGAGTGCAGGCTGTTGACGAAGATGTTCACGCCGAAATAGTTGATGAGGAACGACACGAAGCCCAGGAGCGAGATGTACGCCGCTCGACGGCCGCGCCATCCGGCCGTGGACCGCGCGTGGAGGTATCCCGCGTAGATCACCCATGTGATGAACGCCCACGTCTCCTTCGGGTCCCACCCCCAGTAGCGGCCCCAGGCGTACTCGGCCCAAATCGCGCCACTGATCACCGCAAAGGTCCACAGCGGGAACGCGAACGCGAGGATCCGGTAGGCAAGGGTGTCGAGCCGGGCAGCGTCGGGCAGTGACGCCACGATGCCGGTCACATCGCCGCGCCGCTCCGCGCGGTCTCGCCACAGATACAGCGCGGAGATGGCTGCCGCGACAGTGAAGGCGCCCCCACAGATGATCGCGGATGCGACATGGATGATGAGCCACCACGAGCGGAGGGCCGGGACCAACTGCGCCGCCTCGGTGTAGAGGACGGTCACTGCCAGGCCCAGGCTCAGGATGCTCACGATGATCACCGGCAGGCCGAGCCAGCGAATGTCCCGTCGCAGCGACACCGCCAGGAAGACAGCGAGAATGCCGAAGGTCCATGCGAGCGAGAACTCGTACATGTTGCCCCAGGGCACACGTCCGGCCCACAGACCGCGCAGCACCAGGCCCAGGAGCAGCAGCCCGGTGGCCAGCCACGTGAGGGACATAGCGATGTTGCCTGCACGTCGACCCGGTTGCTCATCCCCATGCTCCGCGAGCGGCCGGGAATGATCGACGAACTCGGGGCCGCCGGACCCCGCGTACACGGGAGTGGACACCATGACGCGCCTGCCGCGGGCCGCAAAGCTCACCGCGAACGCGACGAGCGCGCCCACGAGCACGAGCATGGTGGAGTAGACGGCGAGATTGCTCCACTCGGCGAGGGAAGCCGATGTCATGTGCGGGGACTCCTTCCCGTGATGGCACTCGTCACGACGTCGACGTCGGGGGCGAGGTCGGCTTCGTCGCTACGGGCGAGGCCGGCAACCGTGACCACGGTAGCCCCCTGCCCGTCATCGCGTACGCGGACCCATATCCGCCGGCGCTGAATGAACAGCGACATCATGAGGCCCGCGAGCGCGACGATCGCGGCCACCAAGGCGGGCTCCTTGCCGGGATCGTGCGCGATCTGGAACGAGGCCCATCGGGTCAGCCCGACGAACTCGACTGTGCCATTTCCGCCCGGGAGAGCCCATGTCTCGCCGAGCCTGAGGGCCTCGATTCCCAGCTGTGTCATGCCCTCGGTGTCGAGTCGGTACACGCTCTGCGGCACGCCTGAGTCGAGCCCGAGGTCGCCGGCCCAAGCGGAGAGGAAGACAGCCGGGTCGTCCGCTTCGGGGAAGGTCGAGTGCGGCCCGCGCACATCGTCCACCGCCGAGGTGGGCAGGAACAGCCCTTCGATGCCGATCGACGGGGTGGCATCGGGTGCCTTGAGGACTCCCGTGGATGTGAGATTGCCATCCTGAGGAAGGAAGACGACCCCCTCGTCATGGACGACACGACCTAGTGCGTCGGTCAGCCTGAGTTCGGGCGCATAGCCGTGGCCGACGAGGAAGACCTTCGCCCCGTCGATGCTCAGGGGCTCGTTGACCCGCACCGTCACGGCCTCGGACGGCGAGCCGGGTGTCGGCCACAGGGTCAGATCCGCCTCGAAAAGCCGAGGTGCACCGCGCTGCGCCTCCCGCCGCTCGAATTCCACGCGGAAGTCGTCGAGGACGAAGGCGAAGGGAGGCAGTTCTGCGGGGTCCGCAAGGCGTCCACCGCCCCAGGCGTCGTACTGGGTCAGCGTGTCGGAGAAGCCGCTTCCCTCTCGCACGATGACGTTGCCGCGCCAGCCGAAGAGAGCGCCGTAGCCGACGGCGATGAGGAGCGCGATGAGCGCGGTGTGGAAGAGCAGATTCCCTGTCTCACGCCAGTAACCCTTCTCAGCAGACACCCAGCCATCGCCACGCGCCACGCGCCAACGGCGACGAGACAGGTCCGCCGCTGCAGCATCGAGGACATCGGTCGCCGGAAGGTCCGACACGAAGGAGCGGTGCTCGGGCATGCGGTCGAGGCGACTCGGGGCCGCGGGAGGCGCACTGCGCAACGCTCGCCAGTGCAGCCGGGTTCGGGGCAGAACGCAGCCGATGACCGAGACGAAGAGCAGGAGATAGACAGCCGCGAACCACGGAGCGGCGTAGACGTCGAAGAAGCCCAACCGGTCAAGCACCGGCCCCCAGGTCGGATTGCCCTGGATCCACTCGTTGACGCGGATGGGATCGGTGCCGCGCTGCGGGAGGACCGAGCCGGGGATAGCCGCGATGGCGAGCAGGAAGAGCAGGATCAGCGCCACTCTCATGCTGGTCAGTTGCCGCCAGCACCACCGAAGGAAGCCCACCGCGTCGAGCGGCGGCGGGGCCGCAGGCTCGGCGGGAGGCAGATCGGTCGTCGCGGTCATCGCCTTCCCAGTCTGCCCCGCGGGGCCCGATCCCGCTCCTACAGGGGGGTCTCGAAACCAGGGACGAGCGTGCGCATCCAGATGGTGATGGAGTCCCAAAGGCCGGTCACCAGCAGCACCCCGATGGCGACAAGCAGGATCCCGCCCAGTCGCATGATGAGCCCGTAGTGGCGGCGCACCCAAGCAAGCGTGCCCGCAGCTTGACGGAAGAGCAGGCCGAGAACGATGAAGGGCAGGCCAAGACCGAGGCAGTAGACGAAGGAGAGCAGCGCGCCCCGGGCAGCACTTGCCTCCGTGAAGGCCAGGCTCTGCACCGCCGTGAGTGCTGGACCGATGCAGGGCGTCCAGCCGAGTCCAAAGAGAACCCCGAGGACCGGGGCCCCCCACACGCTGTAGTTCGGCATGCGATGCAACCGCCATTCGCGCTGCATCCCCGGAAGCACGCCCATGAAGGACAGACCCATGAGAATGACGATGACGCCGAGGACGCGACTGATGATGGCCTGGTATTCGAGCAGCAGCGAGCCCAGTCCACCGAAGAGCAGCCCGTAGGACACGAACACCACGGAGAAGCCGAGGACGAAGAGGACGCTACCCAGCAGGACCTTGCTCTTGACCGCCAGAGTGGCCGTGGCCCTCCGCGACTCTCCCGCCGAGCCATCACGGTCGACCTCCCCAGCGATCTCCGCTCCGGTGAGCCCGGTGATGTAAGACAGGTAGCCCGGCGCGAGCGGCAGCACGCAGGGACTTGCGAAGGAGACGATCCCCGCGGCGAAGGCCAGCAGCATCGCCAGGATGAGGCTCCCGCCGGCGACGGTCTCCGCAATGCCCACGTCGGCAGCCTACGACTTCTGCGCTTCCTCGATGAGCGCCGTCAGCGTCGCCTCGGTCACCCGGCCGATGATGCGGCCGGCGACCCGGCCTTCGCGATCAACGACGAGAGTCGAGGGGATGGCCTGCGGCGGAAGCGTGTCGCTGAAGAGCAACTGCAGCCGGCCGTTCTCGTCGATCACGTTGGGGTAGGTGATGCCGTACGCATCGACGAACGCCTGGGCAGCTTCGACGCTGTCGCGGGTATCGAGTCCGACGAACTGCACGTCGTCGCCTTGGACACGCTTCCAGACAGACTCCAGGACGGGCGCCTCTGCTCGGCATGGAGCACACCACGATGCCCACACGTTGAGGACGACGACCTCCCCGAGGTGATCCCCGAGGCGGAACTCCTCGCCGTCCAGGGTGTCTCCCACGAGATCCGGTGCGGGTCCGCGCTGCTCCGGCGCGATGAGCACGATCGAGCCGTCGCCGGCCACGAATGCCGTGTCGGGCCCGGCCGCTCCCTGCGCGCTCGATCCGCAGGCGGCGAGCAGCCACGCGGTGGCCAGCAGCGGGATCAGGCGACGCATATACCGATCGTCACATGCCGGTGAGATTCAGGCACCGCGACCCTTGGCTCCAGGGAGCAGGTCGGCCGCGGGCTCCGAGTAGGAGACCGCGGCGAGCCGGTCACCGTCGAACTCGAAGGAGGTCAGGGACGCAAGTGAGCACTCGCGACGCCTCGGGTCGTGCCAGAGACGCCGGTCCTCAGCGTGCAGCCGAGCGATCCAAATCGGCAACTGGTGGCTGACGATCACCGACTCCCGACCTCGGCTTGCATCTCTCGCGTCCTGAATGGCCTGCGTCATGCGGTCGGCGAGATCGACATACGGCTCGCCCCACGAAGGAGTGAAGGGGTTCCACAGGTGCCGCCAAGCGCGCGGCTGGCGAAGCACTCCATCGCCCACGCCCACACGCTGACCCTCGAAGACGTTGCCTGCCTCGATGACGCGCGGGTCGGTGGCAATGGTGAGCCCGTGCACGGCCGCGATCGGGGCCGCGGTCTCCTGCGCGCGATCGAGCGGGGACGCGACGACGCGCGCGATGTCGCGCTCGGCCAGGGCCTCCGCAGCCCTGTCGGCCATGGCCCGCCCGCGATCGGACAGGTGGAATTCCGGAAGACGTCCGTAGAGAACGCCGTCGGGGTTGTGCACCTCCCCGTGCCGGAGCACGTGCACGACCGTGCGGTCGGCGTCACCGCTCATGATTGCCGACTCCCGCTCAGGTGGCCTTGCGTCGTGCCGCAGCACGACGACGACTCGGCCGCCAAGACGACTCCCCCGCGTCGACAGCGGCAAGACGAAGTTCCTCACCGTGAGCGGCCAGCGCCTCAGCGAGCGCGATCGGCGTCGGGTCGTCGGCGAGTACGTCGACCCGCAGGCCGTGCTCCTCGGCGGTCTTCGCCGTCTGCGGGCCAATGCAGGCGATGATCGTCGTGGTGTGCGGCTTGCCGGCAATGCCGACCAGATTGCGCACGGTGCTGCTCGAGGTGAAGAGTGCAGCGTCGAACCCACCCGACTTGATCGCCTCGCGGGTCTCCGCAGGCGGCGGCGCGGCTCGGACGGTGCGGTAGGCCGTCACGTCCTCGACCTCCCAGCCGAGTTCGCTCAGGCCCGCCGCCAGAGTCTCGGTGGCGATGTCCGCCCGCGGGAGGAAGACCCGGTTGATGGGATCGATGAGCTCGTCGTAGGGAGGCCACTCCTCCAGCAGCGCATGAGTGGAGGTCTCGCCCTCAGGCACGAGGTCGGGCTGCACTCCGAAGGCCACCAGTGCGGACGCCGTGTCCGCGCCGACGGCTGCGACCTTGAGTCCGGCGAAGGAGCGTGCGTCGAGCCCGTACTGCTCCAACTTCTCGCGCACGGCGCGGACGGCGTTGACGCTGGTGAATCCGATCCACTCGTAGCGTCCCGACACGAGGCCGTGCACGGCCCGGTCCATCTGCTGCGGGGTGCGCGGCGGCTCGACACTGATGGTCGAGACCTCCACCGGGATCGCACCGAAGCGCACAAGCCGATCGAGCAGGTCGTCGGAGCGGTCTTGCGTGCGAGGAACGAGCACTCGCCAGCCGAAGAGTGGCTTGACGTCGAACCACGACATCCGGTCGCGCTGGCCGACGACCTCGCCGACCACGACAACTCCGGGACCGGCCTGCTTGGCAGCCTTCACATCGGCTGCCACGTCGTCGAGAGTGGTCACGATGGAACGCTGCTCGAGAGTGGTGCCGCCACGGGTGATGATCATGGGGGTGTCGCCACTGCGACCGGCGCCCACGAGCGCCTTGGCGATGACCGGGGCTGAGTCAGCCCCGTCGGGGATAACGACGGTCACGCGATCGCGGGCCAGCGCCGCCCAGTCGATGTCCGGATCGGACGCGCTCACCACCGTGACCTCGCGGCTGCGGCGACCGGTGAGCCCCATGCCGGCGTAGGCGGGCACGCCCGTGAGAGTGCTGACACCCGGGGCGATCTCGAACGGCACCTTCGCCTTGCGCAGTGCGGCGGCCTCCACCGCGAGTGACCCGTCAAGCACGGGGTCGCCGGCGAGGAGTCGCACGGTCCGCAGGCCTTCCCTGGCGGACTCGACGACGAGCTTGGCGCGGCCGGCGTGATCGAGCGGCAGGCCCTTGGCATCGATGGCCGCGGCGATGACATTGTCGCCGGATACAAGGCCGCGAGCGATCTCGACGGCATCGAAGTCGGCGATGACCCGCTCCGCTGTGCGCAGGAGTTCGGCGGCACGCAGGGTCAACAGCTCGGGGTCGCCAGGCCCGGCCGCGACGAGGGCGACGGGGCCGAGCTTCTTCTTGGTGCGGGTTGCGCTCACAGGGAACCTTCGGATCGTGATGTGTGGATGAGGCGGGGACGAGGGAGGCCGTCAGGGCTCAGGCACTCACCGCCCCTGGTGCCACGCCTGTGGGCACTGGGTGCGGCGAACTCTCAGGAGGCGTCATCGCGCCCTGCCGTTGCCGGAAGGCGAGGATCTGCAGTTCGACTCCGAAGTCGATGGCTCGCACCTCGACTCCGGCCGGGACGACCAGGAATCGTGGTGCGAAGCTCAGGATGTGCCTGACACCCGCGTCCACGAGTCGGTCGCAGGCATCCTGAGCCGCAGACCCCGGTGTGGCGATGACCCCGATCTGCGCGCCTCGCGCGACATCCGGCAGATCCGCGACCGTACTCACCGTGAGGACGTCATCGCCGCAGGTCACGGTGCGCCCGACAACCCCGGGGTCGACATCGACGAGCCCGACGATGCGGAATCCGCCGGTCGCGAAACCCCGATAGGTGGCGAGCGCATTCCCGAGGTTGCCCAGGCCGACGATCACGACCCCGAGGGGTTCATGGACGCCGAGCCAATCGGCGATGCTGCGGTGGAGGAAGTCGACGTCGTACCCCACGCCACGCGTCCCGAAGGAACCGAGATGGGACAGGTCCTTGCGCAATTTCGCACTGGTGACCCCGCTCCGCTCGGCGAGATCGGCCGAGGAGACCGTCGAGATGCCCGCCGTCCGGAGTCGATCCAGGGCATGCAGGTAGACCGGAAGCCGCTCGACGGTGGCCGTGGGCACGTCGTCGCGAGCACGCGAGGACGCGATACGAAGGGACACGGTGGGACCTACCTGGCGTGGCTGGCGCGGCCTTCAGGCCGTCGGACGGGAACCAAGGGTAGGCGCTTGTGAACTCGGAGCACAAACGTCAACGGACGTCTACGTCCGATTATCGGCGCATTTAGCCCAGCAGGGACTGGCGCAGGCGGTTTGCGTCGACGTGCCAGTAGTCGTGCACCGCTCCATCCACGAGGACGACGGGGATCTGCTCGGCATAGCGGTCGGCGAGGGCCGGGTCGTCCAGGATGGACACCTCCACCCAGGCCACGTCGCGCTCAGCGCAGACCGCCGCGACCACCTCGCGTGCCTCATCGCAAAGATGGCAGCCCGGCTTACCCACGAGGATCACGCGCTCGGTAGCCATCCCCCTAGTCTGTCGGAGTGGTACGCCGATCGCCCGTCCTGCCCGCCTATCGCCATGCCGGGGAGGCCGCAGCAGCTGCCGCCGAGGTTCTCCCTGTCGCCGGAGCCCCCTTCGACCCGTCCGCCGCGGCCTTCTTCGATGTCGACAACACCATCATGCGGGGCGCAAGCATCTTCCACTTCGCTGTAGGACTCGCGCGACGTCGATTCTTCGACGCGAAGCAGGTCGTGGACTTCGGACGACGGCAACTCCGATTCGTCCTGAGCGGCTCCGAGGACCTCGAGGACATGGCCTCTGCGACGGCATCCGCGCTGTCCTTCGTCGAGGGGCGCCGCGTCGACGAGCTCGTGGACCTCGGTGAGCGGATCTTCGACGAGGAGATGGCCGACAAGCTGATCCCCGGCACCCTGGCACTCGCGCAGGAGCATCTGGACGAAGGACAACGCGTATGGCTCGTCACGGCAACGCCCGTCGAGCTCGCCACGATCATCGCCAAGCATCTCGGACTGACCGGTGCTCTCGGCACAGTCGCGGAGGTGGATCGCGGTGTCTACACCGGGCGACTGGTCGGCGCCCCGCTGCACGGCCTAGCCAAGGCGGAGGCCGTGCGGGCCATCGCCGAACGCGAGCGCCTGGACCTATCACGCTGCTCGGCATACTCCGACTCTGCCAACGACATCCCCATGCTCTCGCTCGTGGGCCATCCTGTGGCAATCAATCCCGACTCGTTGCTGCGTGCACATGCCCGTGCCCACGACTGGCCCATTCGCGACTTCCGGCGACGGGCCAAGGCGCGCCAGGCGGCCGTACCCGCCCTTGCGGCCACAGCAGGGATCGGGCTGGGTGTCGCCGCTGGGTACGCCGCCGGACGCTTGGCACGGCGCTGACCATCCGGCTCGCCCGCGCGTCGTCGCGATCCGAGTCGCGTTAGTAGGTGGAGTCGCGCTGCACGAGGAGACGGTAGAGGGACTGCTGGATGCGCTCACGCACAGCGTCGGTGAGTTCGAGGACGGCCATGGGGTCGTCGGCCTGATCGGCGAGGTCCTCGGTGTGGACTGGCTCGCCAAACTCGATGATCCAGCGACTCGGCAGGGGAACGAGCCCAAGGGGGCCAAGCCAGGGGAACGTCGGCGTGACCGGGAAGTAGGGGAGTCCCAGCAAGCGCGCGAGCGGCGCGATATTGCCCAGCATCGGATACGTCTCCTCGGCCCCGATGATCGCCGTGGGGATGATGGGCGCACCCGCGCGTAGCGCTGCGGACACGAAACCCCCGCGGCCGAAGCGCTGAAGCTTGTAGCGCTCGCTATACGGCTTGCCGATCCCCTTGAAGCCCTCGGGCCACACGCCCACGAGTTCACCCCGCTCGAGGAGACGCCGTGCGTCAGGCATGCACGCCAGGGTGTGGCCCGCCTTGCGCGCGAGCTCGGAGACGAACGGCGTCTGGAAGACCAGGTCGGCGCCGAGCATGCGCAGGTGGCGGTGGGCGGGGTGCCGATCGCGAAGCGCCACCTGGGTCATGAGCGCATCCAGAGCGATGGTGCCGGAATGGTTCGCGACCACCAGCGCACCGGTGGTCGAAGGGACATGCTCCAAGCCGCGCACATCGACACGGAACCACTTATCGAAAAGCGGTCGCAGAAGGGGGATGAGCACGTGATCAGTGAGGTCTTCGTCGAACCCGAAGTCGTCGACGACGTACGTGCCCGTGAGACGGCGACGGAGGAAATCGACGATCCCCTCTGATGTCGGCTCGTCCGGCGTCGCGCCGTGATGGCGATCCGGATCGAACGGGATCACCCTCGCGTCAGGCATGGAGGGCTCCGCGGCGAAGGATCGACTGAACGGCGGACGCCGCTCCGTCGAGGACGGACAGGGCAGCACCGGAGCCGAGGTCGTGGCCGCCGATGAACTCATCGAAGGCCGCGCTCGTCGTGCGCTTCGCAGTGAAGGCCAATTCGCGCCTGACTCGACCCGTGTCGATGGCCCGCCCATAGGTGAGGAATCTCACCTGCTCGGTCGAGAAGTCGACCAGTCGAGTGGGGGCCACCGCTCGGCCGACGACACCCAGCAGCGCTGACGGCACGGCCATGGCGGGGCGCCCGGTGCGCAGGACCGCCTGGGAGAGGGCCAGCACACCATCGCCCGCGACGTTGAACACCCCGGTGACCTCGCTCGTCACCGCGCGGTGGAGCGCAGAGATGGAGTCGTCCTCGTGCACGAATTGGAGCCTGGCATCGAAGCCGAGCACCGTGGGAATGAGGGGAAGGGTGAAGTACGCCGTCATGGCCGTCTCGACGCGTGGGCCAATGACATTGGCGAGCCGAAGAGTGGTGACACCGACGTCGGGGCGGCGCCGGGCGAAGCCACGAACGTAGCCCTCGACCTCGAGGGAATCCTTCGCCCAGCCCGACGTCGGCGGATGCTTTGGGGACATGTCCTCGGTGAAGAGCGCCGGATCCTTGGGCCCGGCGCCGTAGACCGACGCGGTGGACTTCACGATGAGGCGGCTGACGGAGGCGGACTTCTGGCAAGCCGCGAGGAGCTGCATCGTGCCGATGACGTTGATGTCCTTCATCGCCGTCCTGCCGCCGGCCTGGCGCGGGGTCGCGATGACTCCCATGTGAACGACGGTGTCGACATCCTCATCCGCGAGAACCCGGCCGATGACGGGATTGCGGATGTAAGCGCGAATGAACTGCGCTCCCAGGAGTGGCCGACGGGGAGGGACGACATCGACGCCGACAACTCGGTCGATCGAGGGGTCCCGGACAAGGGATCGGACCATGAGGCCCCCGAGGTGGCGGGCTGCGCCCGTGACCAGCACGACGCGACCCACGGCTGCCTACTTCTTGTTGCGGCGCTGAACGCGCGTGCGCTTAAGCAGCTTGCGGTGCTTCTTCTTGGCCATGCGCTTGCGGCGCTTCTTGACCACGGAGCCCATCGATTACCTCATTCATTCCGCGAAGGTCCCGGTGCGATTCCGGGCGCCCCGACCCTATCCGATCGAATTGCGTCGGGTTGACGCGGCGTCTCAGCCGGCCTCGATGTAGGAGGTGCGGAGGTAATCGTGGACTGCCTGCTCGGGCACGCGGAAGGAGCGGCCCACTCGCACCGCGGGAAGCTCACCGGCGTGGACGAGTCGATACACGGTCATCTTGGACACGCGCATGAGCGACGCGACTTCGGCGACGGTGAGGAAACGAACCTCCGCCAGGGGGCGCTCAGGTCCACCGCTCATGTCTGCTCCTTGCCTCAGGTCGGGCTCTGCCCCGGTGGGGCTTCGCCTGGTCTGGCATCTGCCATCCCGTGACGCCGCGACGCTACTGCACCGTTGTCCCGCTCGTCACGCGAAATTCGGATTTCGAGCCTAGTGCAGGGTCGCACCTGTCCGCGAGGGGGAGTCCGCGGAGCTAAAACCATGGGTCGGGATCGGCCACGAGGCCAAGGTGCGGGAAGACTGCCTCCCGAGTTGCGAGCACTGCGGCATCGACGGGGTTGCCGGGGTCGAAGCCCTGATCGAAGGGCTTGGCCCAGGGGTTGCCGCCGTCGGTCATCGTCGCCGGGGCGGGCCGGCCCATGAGTTCGACGACGTACGCGCGGAACGAATCAGGGGTCTGCGTTGACGGATCGATAGGGGTCCCGGCCGCCTCTGCGATGAGATGAGTCCACGCGCGCGGCACGACATCGACCCACTCGTATCCGCCACCACCCACCGCGATCCAGCGCCCCTCGCAGAAGCGGTGAGCCCATCGGTGAATTGCTTCGTAGGACATGCGCTGTCCGTCAACCGTGAGTGCCAGATGCGCAAGCGGGTCATCGATGTGTGAGTCGCATCCATGCTGACTCACGATGATCTGCGGCTGGAACGCCTCGAGAACTTGCGGCACGACCGCGTGGAATGCCCTGAGCCATCCCTGGTCGCCCGTCCCTGCCGGCAAGGCGATGTTCACAGCGGTGCCTAGCGCCCCTGAGCCCCCTATTTCGTGGGGAAAACCAGTACCGGGAAAGAGGCTGAGCGGGCTTTCGTGAATCGAGATGGTCGTGACTCTCGGATCGTCGTAGAACATCTTCTGCACGCCGTCCCCGTGGTGAACGTCGACATCGATATAGGCAATGCGCTGGAAGCCAGCGTCAAGCAGCCATGCGAGGGCGATGCCGATGTCGTTGTAGATGCAAAAGCCCGAGGCCGCCGACGGCATGGCGTGATGCAGGCCGCCCGCGATATTGATCGCGTGCTGGACGCGTCCCGACTCGACCGCGCGTGCGGCAGTGAGCGTCGCTCCGGCGATGAGCGCCGCGGCTTCGTGCATACCCGCAAACGAGGGATCATCGGCGGTGCCAATACCTCGCGGGATATCGATTGCGGAGGGATCCACCGATGCTCGACGTACCGCGTCGATGTAGTCGATGGAGTGCACGGCGGCGATCTCGTCGGCGGATGCACGTCCCGGCGTCAGCAGTGTCACGCCATCGAGGGCGCCCATGTCATGGGCCAGGCGCATGGCGAGTTGCACCCGCACCGGGGCGAGGGGATGACCGGGACCGAAGTCGTAGGCGCGGAGGGCTTCGTCCCAGACGAGGGCTACGCCCTCACTCACGCCCCAGCTCCCGACCCCGGTCGCGGGCTGCCTCCATGGCGCGCGCGACGAGTCCCATGAGGTCCGCCTCGTCGAACACCGCGAGGGCGGCCGCCGTCGTGCCTCCGGGAGATGTCACCTGCTGACGAAGCACGCCAGCGTCGGCTCCGGGCTGTGCCGCCATCGTCGCGGCCCCCAGGACCGTCTGACTGACGAGTTGCCGAGCCGTCTCGGGCGGCACGCCCAGGGCGATGGATCCGGCGATCATCGCCTCGACGAGCCTGAAGACATAGGCCGGACCCGAACCCGAGGTGGCGGTGACCGCGTCCTGGAGATCCTCGGGGACACGGACCACCGGACCCACGGCCGCCAGGAGGCTCTCCACGTAGTCGGCCTGCGTGGCCGAGCAGGACGTCCCAGGGGAGATCGCCGTGATGCCAAGGTCGACGAGGGCAGGGGTGTTCGGCATCGCGCGAACGACCGCGGCCCGGGGTAGTCGGGCCTCGAGCGCGGCGAGGCGCACACCTGCCGCGAGTGAGATGACGACGGCGCCATCCGCCAGATGCGATGCCAACTCGTCGATCACTCCCGGGATGTCCTGGGGCTTCACGAGCAGGAGGACGGTCGCGCACTCGCGTGCGATCTGGCCGACAGGCACGGCGCGAACTCCGTAGCGCTGCGAGACCTCCTCCGCCCGCTCGGTGCGCTTCTCCGAGATGATCAGGCGCGCCGGTTCGGTGCCCGCTCGAAGCAGCCCGGCGACGAACACCTCGCCCATGGCCCCTGCGCCAATCACACCGATCATCGAGGGCCTCCCGACGCGGTCGCCAGATTGGTTCGAGGGTCCAGCAGCATCTGGATGGTCGGGGCCACCAACCGCACGACATGCTCCTCGCTCGCAGACGCCAGGGGCTCGATACGTACGACATAGCGGCCCGCAGCGATCCCGATGAGGTAGCTCGAGATGAGGGCCACGCGCATGCGGGCATCGGGTACGCCCACCGCCGCGACGACGCGATCGATCACGGTCGTATCGAGGTAGTCCTGGAGCGACTTGGTCAGGGCAGCAGCCGACGCCCCACTCCGGAGCATGGCGAGCAGGTCAGCGCGCACCTGAGCATCGCCGAGCGTGTCGAGCGTGAATCGGACGAGGCGCTCCCCCAGACCTTCGACTCCAGGCGCGAGCAGGGTCGGCACCGCGCCGGCAGGATCCGAGGGCAGGCGGAGCGCGGCGGCGAACACGGCGTCCTTGGAGTCGTAGTACTTGCGCAGGACCGTGGGAGCGACACCGGCCGCGGCCGCCAGGCCCTTGAAGGTGGTGCGTGCGTAACTACCCGCCGCGAAGGCACTGCGCGCCGCCGCCACCGCCGCGTCGCGCACCTGGTCGCTGCTGCCACGTGCCGGCTCTGCCGGCGATTCGTCCGCCATTGCGCCCACTCTAGGCCGATGCGGGTGTGAGATGCCGCCGGGCAAAGGCGAGCGCCTCGGCGAGGTCTGCCTCGCGTGCAGGGCGATCGGCAGCACGGCGGGTGGACACCTCGACGACGACGGTCCCGTCGAAGCCAGCGTGAGCAAGGTCCGCGAGTACCTCGGCACACGGCTGGGTCCCCCTCCCGGGGATCAGATGCTCGTCGCGAGCCGAACCCGTGCCGTCGGCGAGGTGAAGATGAGCAAGACGATCGCCGAGACTGGCGACCATGGACCTCGCATCGCTTCCGGAGACCGACGTATGCGACAGATCCACCGTCGTGTGCGGGTAGTCCTCGTCGACGATGCTCCAGTGAGGGCTGTACGCCTTGATCTCTCGCGAGCCAGCACGCCAGGGATACATGTTCTCCACCGCGAACCGGATGGGAGTGTCAGCCGCCATGCGGGCCAGCCCCTCGACGAAGCCGCGGGCGTAGTCGCGCTGCCATCGGAAGGGCGGGTGCACTACCACCGTGTCCGCGCCGAGACGCTCGGCTGCCTCGCGCGCCCGGACGAGCTTGGCCCACGGGTCGGTACCCCACACGCGCTGGGTCACGAGCAGGCACGGGGCGTGAATGGCGGCGATGGGTATCGCGTAGTGGTCACGCAGTCGCTGCAGGGCTACCGGATCCTGGCTCACCGCGTCGGTGCCCACCATGACCTCGACCCCGTCGTACCCGAGCCGCGAGGCGACGTCGAACGCACTGGCTGTTCCGTCGGGGAACACCGATGACGTCGACAGGGCAACTCGCACGCGACAAGTGTCGCAAAGGAAGGCGCGACTACGCGCGGCGCAGCCCGTCCGTGACTCTCGCCGCCACAGCCACGAGAACTGCTCCCCCGAAACCAAAGGCCAGGGCGATCGCCGTGTCGCGCTCCGGCTGCAGGTAGACGGCGAAGAAGTTGCTGAGCCATGGCACGACCAGGACGACGACAAAGGACAGGAGCATGGCGGCACAGACGGCCATGCGCAGGAGGTTCAGTGGCCTCGCCGAGTGGACGAGCACGGCGAAGGCGACGACGAAGAGAGCGACCGTGGCGGCCGAACGCGCATCGGCGAGCGGCTCGCCGACCGACAGGACGACCAGATAGGTGCCCAACCCGGCCGCGGCGCAGATGACACCCGCCGGCACGGCGAAGAGGAGAACGCGGCGAAGGAAGCCCGGGCGGAAACGCTCCGTATTCGGCATGAGCGCGAGGAAGAAGCCCGGGATCCCGATCGTGAGCGAGCTGATCAGCGTGAAGTGACGCGGGAGGTACGGGAACTCCAGAGGTTGTCCGTTGGATGACAGGGTGAGGAGCACGGAGAGGCCGATGAACGCCGAGATGATCGTGGCATAGAAGGTCTTCGTGAGGAACACATCGGCGACGCGCTCGATATTGCCGAGCACTCGGCGTCCCTCGGCGACCACGCGCGGCATCACCGCGAACTTGTTGTCGAGCAGGACGAGTTGAGCGACCGCACGTGTGGCCGCCGCACCGGAACCCATGGCGATGCCGAGATCAGCCTGCTTGAGGGCGAGAACGTCGTTCACTCCGTCGCCGGTCATGGCCACCGTCCGACCCCGAAGGTGCAGCGCCCCCACCATGGCCTGCTTCTGCGCTGGCGTCACCCGGCCGAAGACCGAGTGGCTGTCGATGGGCTCCTCGAGCAGAGCAGGGTCCTCAGTGAGCTCGCGTGCGTCCAACGGCTCCGCCGCGTGGGGCACGCCCGCCTGTTGGGCGATGGCGCCGACCGTGGCGGGGTTGTCCCCGGAGATCACCTTGATCGCCACGTCCTGCTCGAGGAAGTAGCTGACCGTCTCTGCGGCATCCGACCTCAACCGCTGGTCGATGACGACGAGCGCGGCCGGCGTCGATGCACCGGGTCCCGCGTCCGCATCGGGCGCCGGACCTGTCGAGCGAGCGAGGAGCAGCACCCGCGAGCCCTGCGATGCGAGCACCTGGGCGCGATCCGCGACAGCGCGATCACTCTCGCCGAGGATGACTTCGGGGGCGCCGAGCAGCCACGTGCCGTGATCACGGAACGTGGCCGCAGACCATTTACGAGCACTGGAGAAGGCGATGCCCTCCACCATGGACCACGTGGGATTCGCGTAGGCCTGCGCCACCGCCTGCAGCGTCGGATTGGGGCTCTCCTCGGATGCACCCATGGCGGCGAGCGCTGAGTCGACATCCACGGAGCCGTCGAGGACCTCGACGTCCGTCACGGCCATGCCTGGTTCGGTCAAGGTGCCGGTCTTGTCGACGCACACCGTGTCGACGCGTGCGAGGACCTCCACCGCAGGCAGATCCTGGACGAGGACCTTGCGCTGGGCTAGCCGCACGACAGCTACGGCCATCGCAATGCTCGTGAGAAGGACGAGCCCCTCCGGAACCATGGTGACGACTCCGGCGATCGTGCCCCTGATGGCGTCATCGACAGACTGGTTGGCGCGCAACTGCGAGATGAGCAGGATGATGCCGACCGGGGGGATGAGGAACGACGCCAATCTGATGAACTTCGCGATGTCGTCGCGCAGCTCGGACCTCGTCTGCGTGAACTTCTTGGCCTGCTCGGTCAGTCCTGCCGCGAACGAGTCTCGTCCCACTCGAGTGGCGACGTACATGCCGCTGCCCGCGACGACGAACGATCCGGACATCGCAAGGTCCCCGATCGACTTGTCCACGGGATCGGCTTCCCCGGTGAGGAGGCTCTCGTCAATCTCCAGGCCATCGGCGGCGATGACATCGCCATCGACGACGAGTTGGTCACCCGGACGAAGGATCACGACATCATCGAGAACGACTTCGGCGGGGCGCACCTCGACATCGGTCCCATCGCGGCGCACCAACGGGCGCACCTCACCGATGACCGAGAGCTTGGCCAGGGCGCGGCTGGCCCGCCACTCCTGGACGATGCCAATCAGCGAGTTGGCGACGATCACGAAGCCAAAGAGGGAGTCCTGGAACGGCGCGACGAACCACATCACGACCCACATCGATCCGATGAGGGCGTTGAACCACGTGAGTGTGTTGGCGCGGATGATGCTCGCGAGACTGCGGCTATGCGGGTCGGGCGCATCATTGGTCTGACCGCGCGCGACGCGCTCGGCGACCTGCTCAGTACTGAGCCCGGCGACTTCGGTCTGCATCAGGCGTCAAGCCCATCGATCCGACGCAGGATCACGCCCTCTCGCAGTGCCCAGGGCCCGATCTCGAGGCGCTCGATCGCCAGCAGGTCCATGGCGGCCTCGGCAACGATTGCTCCCGCGAGGAGCTGCGGTGCTCTGGACTCGGACACCCCCGGGAGGCGACTGCGCTCGGCAGCTGTCATCCCGCCGAGCTTGGGCACCCATAGGTGCACATCGTCGCGAGAGAGCGTGCGCCGCACATGGAAGCCCTCGCTCGATGGCGCCGCGCCCGCAATGCGCGCCAGTTGACGGAATGTCTTCGAGGTGGCGACCACCAGGCGCGGGTCGCCCGCCCGGAGGATCTGCCCCACGACGTCACCCAGGGCAGCGCGCACCGCGCGCCGCGCCCGCTTGATCTGACCCTCCTTGGGCGGATCACCTGCGAGGTACTCCCGGGTGAGGCGGCCGGCCCCCAAGGGGAGCGAGAGCGCCACGTCGGGCTCCTCATCGGCGCCCGACGCCAGTTCCAGGGAACCTCCACCGATGTCGAGGACGAGGATCCGGCCGGCGGACCACCCGAACCATCGACGGACCGCGAGGAAGGTGAGGCGAGCCTCCTCCGAGCCACTGAGCACTTCCACCTCGGCTCCCGTGGCTTCGTGCAGTCGCCTGATGACGTCGAGCCCGTTCGGCGCCTCGCGTATGGCCGACGTGGCAAAAGCAAGGAACTCGGTCACGCCGAGATCCTCGGCGTTCTCCTGCGCCTGGCGCGTGAAGTCGACGAGGTCCTCCACGGCATCGTCATCGATGCGTCCATCCGGGCCAAGGTGCTCGGCGAGGCGGAGGGACATCTTGGACTTCCACGCCGGCAGGGGTGCGGCCCCCTGATGGGCGTCGACGACCAACAGGTGAACGGTGTTCGAGCCGATGTCGAGAACGCCGAGTCGCACGGGTTGCACGCTACTCGCACACGCGGTCCCGCGGGCCGGCTGACCCGCCGACGCACGCTAGGGTCAGCGAGTGCCTGAAGTTCCCCTCGACTTCCCCCGAGCCTGGGTCGAGTTCGACGACCCCGGCAAGAAGCATCGTCGCTACCGCCTCGACCTCACCTGGCTGACCTCACGCTGGACCTGCATCTTCGGTCGCGGCTGCAAGGGCATCTACGCCAACGCTCCCGACAGCGGCTGCTGCACCCAGGGCGCCCACTTCACGGATAAGAGCGACGAGAAGCGCGTTCTCAAGTGGGCAAAGCGCCTCGAGCCCGAGCACTGGCAGTTCTACGACGTCGGACAGCGCAAGGGTGCGACCGTCAAGACCAGCGACGGCGAGCGCAAGACGCGCGTCGTCGACGGCGGCTGCATCTTCCTCAACCGACCCGGATTCGAAGGAGGCGAAGGCTGCGCACTCCACGGTCTCGCCGAGCGCGAGGGAGTGTCCTTCGTCAAGACCAAGCCCGACGTGTGCTGGCAACTGCCTATCCGACGGGCCTATGACGAGGTCGAGCGTCCCGATGACACCACGGTCCAGGTCGTGAGCATCACGGAATTCGACCGACGCGGGTGGGGTCCGGGCGGTCACGACCTCGACTGGTACTGCAGCGGCAATACCGAGGCCCACATCGCCAGCGAGCCCGTCTACGTCACCAACCGCGACGAACTAGTCGAGCTCATGGGCAAGAAGGCGTACGCCGTCCTCGTCGAATACTGCGAGGCCCACGAACATGCCCTTCGCAATGCCCGCGGCAAGGCTCGTGAGGCTCTCGCGCCGCACCCCGCCGATCCGTCCTGACGCGGCGGTCAGGGGTACGCCGTAGCCTCTCGCCATGGCCAAGCCGTCGGTGAGCTACCAGTGCAATGCGTGCGGTGCCACGTCCTTGCGCTGGGTGGGCCGCTGCCCCAAGTGCCAGGAGTTCGGCACCGTCGTCGAGATCGCGCCCACTCCGACCTCCAAGGCCACCAAGGCCGGCACCAAGGCCGCCGCGGTGCGTCCGGCTCAAGCCGTCTCCGATATCGCCGAGGAGCGCGTGCGCCGCACGCCCACGGGCGCGGGTGAATTCGACCGGGTTATCGGGGGCGGTCTCGTCGCCGGCCAGGTCGTCTTGCTGGCCGGCGAGCCCGGCGTCGGCAAGTCGACCCTGCTCCTCGCGGTCGCGCACGCCTTCAGCGCCAAGCACCCCGGCGTTGTGCTCTACATCTCGGGTGAGGAATCAGCCGACCAGATCGCGCTGCGCGCCAGGCGCATAGGCGCCATGTCAGAGCAACTCCTCGTTGCCGATGACAGCGACCTCTTCACGGTGCTCGGGCTCATCGATCATCACCGCCCCGCACTCGTCGTCATCGACTCGGTGCAGACCATCGCGAGCCCCGAGCTCGACGGGCGCGCCGGTGGCGTGGCGCAGGTTCTGGAGGTCACCCAGGCGCTCACCCGCACGGCCAAGCAACGCGGAGTACCGCTCCTGCTCATCGGCCAGTCGACCAAGGACTCCTCGATCGCCGGCCCTCGCGCGCTCGAGCACCTCGTCGACACCGTGCTGACGTTCGACGGCGACCGCACGACGGCCCTGCGCCTGCTGCGCGCAACCAAGAATCGCTACGGCCCGGCCGACGAGATCGTCGCCTTCGAGCAGACCGAGCGCGGACTCGCCGAGGTCAAGGACCCCTCGGAGCTCTTCCGCGGGCACCGGGACAAGCCTGTCGCGGGCACCTGCGTGACCGTCACCATGGAGGGCCGCAGGGCCCTCCTCGCCGAGATCCAGGCTCTGGTCGCCTCCGGCACCGGGCCGGCACCCCGGCGCACGGTGACGGGTATGGACACGACCCGCATCGTCACCCTCGCGGCGGTGACCGAGCGGGCCGGTGCCAAGGGGCTCTCCCAGCGCGACATCTTCGTCGCCACCGTAGGTGGCGCGCAGATCGCCGACCCGGCCGCCGACCTGGCGGTGTGCCTGGCGATCTACTCCGGCATGCGCGAGACACCCATCCCCGCTGACGTCCTCGCCATCGGCGAAGTCGCGCTGTCGGGTGATATTCGTCCGGTGCCGTTCCTGTCCCAGCGCGTGGCGGAGGCGCGGCGCCTTGGGTTCACTCGCATCCTCGTCCCCGCGGGCTCCCGCGATCGCGTCGACGGCGTCGTCGAGCTCAGGCACCTCGATGCAGGGCTGGCCGCCATCGACCGGTTGGCCGGGCTGTCCGGCTAGGGGACCTATTCCAGGCGCAGGGCCGTCGGCGCGCTCAAGATGGCGCCATTGCGACCCAGGACCGTGTACTCGCCCGCCTGGGCCATGGGCTGGTCCGGGGGGCAGCCGGCAGCACTGAGGTAGCCATCCCAGACGAGTTGGGTCTCGAAGGCATCTCCGCGATCGAGTGTGACCACGTCCTTGTCTTCGTTGGGGTTGCAGTCATCACTGGACCAGATCGTGACCTCGCCCTGAGTGATCCGAAGCTCATTGGCGCCTGGCCCGACGTCCCGCTTGCAGGGCCGCGTCCCGATATTGGTCACCGACAGGGTGAGTGTCGGGGTCGATCCCACCGGGTAGATGGCCTCCTCCGCGAAGGCCTCGACCAGGATGTCCGCTTCAGCGCACTGGGTCACCTCGGTGGGCTCGGGCTCAGGCGTCGGACTGGCCGACGACGAGGTCGGATCCGGGGACGGCGATGAGGTCGACGTGCCGGTCGGCGACGGCTCCGGTGCAGCATCGCCGCCGGAGTTCCGTCCGAAGATGAGCCACCACAGCAAGACGAGGATGACCAGGAGCACAACGAGGACGACGACGCGACGCCGCCAGTAGACGCCGGGTGCCTCGGGGCCGATCGGCGACATGAGCCCACTCACGGGGCATCACCGTACTCCCTTGACGGGTCAGCCATGACAGCATCGGCATATGCCCGCCCGGCCATCGCCGACCCCCCGGCGTCGACCCCCCACCCATGGCGGCCCAATGGGGTCGAATCGAGCCGATTTGCCCCACCTAGGGGGTCGAAATCCAGATATTCAGCGATGGTTCACCCACAGAGCCAGATCCCTGCCTTGGCGTCAAGAACCAGCCCCGGGTCCCCACCCCGGAGGCTGGGGCGTCCTGGTGTCCGAGGTCATGCTCCAGCAGACCCCGGTCGAGCGGGTCATCCCCGCGTGGACCACCTGGCTCAAGCGCTGGCCGACCCCCTCCGTTCTCGCGGCATCAGCCGCGGGCGACGCCATCACCGCCTGGGGGCGCCTTGGCTACCCCAAACGCGCCCTGCGGCTCCATGCCGCCGCCGCCCGCATCGCGACCGATCACGGGGACCTGGTGCCCGTCGACGATGCCGCGCTCAGGGACCTGCCGGGGGTCGGCGAGTACACGTCGGGCGCGGTCCGTGCGTTCGCCTACGGCCAACGGGCGCTCGCCTTGGACACCAACGTGCGGCGGGTCATCGCCCGCCACGACCTCGGTACGCAGTTCCCTGCCCCTTCGATCAGGCGGTCGGAGGTCGCCTACGCCGATTCGATCCAGCCGGATGGCAGGGACGGGTCAGCCTGGATGGCCGCGGTCATGGAGCTCGGCGCCCTGGTGTGCACCTCGCGAAGGCCGGCGTGCGACGCATGCCCGGTGAGCGCGACCTGCCGCTGGCTCGCCCTGGGAAGCCCGGCCGGCGAGCCCCCACGCCGGCAAGCGACGTACACCGGATCTGATCGGCAGGCCCGCGGCGCGCTGCTCGCCGTGCTGCGCGAGGCAGCAGGTCCGGTGACCCAGCGCAAGCTGGATCTGGCCTGGCCCGATCCCTCTCAGCGCGCCCGGGCCCTGGACACCCTCGTGGCCGATGGTCTCGTGGCGCCCGCCAGTCGCGGTCGCTGGGCACTGCCCACCTGATCTGCGTCGAATCCGAGGAGCCCGACAGGGTCGGTTTTTCCGAACCTCCGGGCCCCTACGCGGGAGGCTCCACGTCGAGTGGGACACGATCTGACTCACGCACCGCCATCCGTGTGCCCATCTCGAGGTCGAGCTGCAGGTCCACCCAGGTGCGATCACCTGCGATGCCGATACCTGCGCATTCATCCCCGCCGCGCGGGCTCGCGCGAACGGCCGACACCTCGATGAGGGTCGGGCGCTCGATGGCCCTGACGACGACCTCGTCCCCCGTGCACAGTCCCGCATCCGGAAGGGCCACGGCAACCTGGATGACCGTGGGGTCCGCGGTCGGGCGCCAGCTCACGGGTGTGAGTGGTGCCTCGTCCGTGCCCAGCGCACGAAGTGGCCCGATGCCGGCGACGAGTCCCCCGAGCACGACGAGGGCCACGACCACCACGACGGAGCCGATCGCCCACATCCAAAAGACGGGTGAACGTCGTCGCCGGGGCGCGTCGTACTCGCGCAGGCCGGGGATGAGCGGACCGCCGCTAGGCATCCCCGACCTCCGCGCGCATCAGTCCGTGCCAGCAGTTTCGACCGGCGGGAGGTCGGGGACGTCCGCCTTGGGCGTGGAGGTGAACGTGAACTCCTTGCCATCGGCGCCATCGATCACGTCGACGAGCACCGCCGAGCCTGGCACGATCTCGCCGAAGAGCATCTTCTCGCTCAGCGGATCCTCGATTTCACGCTGGATCGTGCGACGCAGCGGGCGTGCACCCATCGACGTGTCGTACCCGCGCTCAGCCAGCAATTCGCGTGCGGACTGCGTCAGGTCGAGCGAGATGTCGCGGTCCTTGAGGCGCTCGTCGAGCAGGTTGACCATGAGGTCGACGATCTGCACGATCTCGGCCTTGCTCAACTGGTGGAAGACGATGGTGTCGTCGATGCGGTTGAGGAACTCAGGACGGAAATGCTGTTTGAGCTCCTGCTGCACCTTGGTCTTCATGCGCTCGTATGCCGACAGGTCGTCATTCTCGGGAGCGAAGCCGAGCATGACGCCCTTGGACACGTCACGGCTGCCGAGGTTGGTGGTCATGATGATGACGGTGTTCTTGAAGTCGACCACGCGACCCTGGGCGTCGGTGAGACGTCCTTCCTCGAGCACCTGCAGGAGCGAGTTGAAGATATCCGGGTGCGCCTTCTCGACCTCGTCGAAGAGCACGACCGAGAAGGGCTTGCGGCGCACCTTCTCGGTCAACTGGCCGCCCTCCTCGTAGCCGACGTAGCCGGGAGGCGAGCCGAAGAGGCGCGACGCCGTGTGCTTCTCGGAGTACTCGCTCATGTCGAGTGAGATCAGCGCATCCTCGTCGCCGAAGAGGAACTCAGCGAGCGTCTTGGAGAGCTCGGTCTTGCCGACGCCCGAAGGCCCGGCGAAGATGAAAGAACCGGAGGGACGCTTGGGGTCCTTCAGGCCCGCGCGGGTGCGGCGGATCGACTTGGACAGGGCCTTGATCGCCTGCTCCTGGCCGATGACCCGGCGGTGCAGCTCCTCCTCCATGCGGATGAGGCGC
>Ga0129336_10000047_pt1 | contig 49807 bp, 63 predicted proteins | sample CPB6_02_DNA_FD_96878 | JGI IMG/M metagenome (GOLD analysis project Ga0129336, IMG submission 96878) | Freshwater to marine salinity gradient microbial communities from Chesapeake Bay, USA - CPBay_Sum_0.6_0.2_DNA | ecosystem: Environmental > Aquatic > Marine > Coastal | place: USA: Chesapeake...
AGACGCGATGTTTATTCAAAGCGTTGAGAAATTGTTCCTTGTAAGGAGCCGGGTTCTCTTTTTCGGGAGGATTGAGAATGATCTGTGATTTTGAAGCGCTTTTGTCAACGACAACTTTTTTGTCGTTGTTTTTCTTTTTATTTTTGTCCATGTATACCTCAGAGGTTTACCTTAGCCTAACTCTGGATGTATTTATAAACCTTCAATTACTACCTGTTTGAATTTTTTAGTGACTCTAATAGCAGGTCAGAAGTGACACTTATAGTCATCTGAAGCGTTGCTAAATTTAAGATCAGAGGGGCCGAGTGTGGCATTGTTTGTAGTGAGAAACTGATCAACTTTTGCGTAGCGTCCAGATACGATAGGAGGAACACGGTCGTGCTCTTTTCAAAGAAAAGCATTATTTTGCTTCCGGGATATCAGCCAACCACTTTTGTAGCTGCTTACCAGAGCTTATATAATTTCTGTAAGTTGTACCTTTCTGGGTTCGTGAGGTAAGAATTACTAGATATTCACCATCTCCTGCACCACTTAGAGATATGCGTAGCTGTTGATTTCCACCACCTATTGTTCCATCAGGTCGAACTATCTCATCTGTTGTTTTTAGATCACAACTAATTGTTGATTCACCCCAATCTCTCGATATAATATCGTTCTGAAATTTATCCATAATATATTTTCGCTCGCCTGAACCTATATCAACAAGTACCAATGTGGGGTCTCGAAGCGCTATAAAGTTAAATATTCCATCAAATAATCTCACTACTTTATCCCTACGTCCATTTTCGAGATCGTCTTTCATTGCTTTGTATGCAATTTTTTGCACTTTTCTGTGCATATCCTCTGTTTGTGTCGCGGGTTGACCGTTGGGGTGTGTGATTGTATCTATCACATCGATTGTTTGTTCATTCAACGTTACACCAACAGATTCGGCAAACCTTGCCATAGCATCGGACGTCAATCCAGTAACCTGTCCAAATTGAGTCTCACCACCAATTTTAACTGAAATATTAAGATTAAAATTAACAGGTGTTCCCGATTTCGTCCTGCTGTTATACCCTTCAAGATATTCTGTCTTAATATCTGCTTTAGTTATGATGTCACCAGTTTTTGTGTCTCTTGCTGTTCCAAGGACGCCAAAAGATATTACCGATAATTTGTCAACTAATCCGTTTGTATAAAAACGAATAGCATGACTTGTTGGACCTGGGCCATTCACATATCTAAGACTATCAGTAATCAAAGGTTTTATATGGTTGTCTCTTGTAAGCGTTCGCACTCTCATTTTTAAATAATTAACAGCTTTTTGATTCAAAGCAATTTGGTTAACAACAATATCCTGCTGTGAAATGTTTTGATTATATGCCGAATACCTCAATTCTCGTGCAAAAAGTTCTGTTTCTTTTCCTACATCCCAATTCTTGCCTTTGACTCCTTTTACAAAATCCTGAACATATTGTGCAACCTGCTGAGGTGTGATTGGTTCTGTTCGATGTATTAAACGAGCAACAATAGCACATTGTAGAATTGCTTCGGCAAGATAACCAAACTCCATTTTTTCTTTAGGTGGTTTTGCAAGATCACCAATAGAATATTCCGTTCCATTACTACCCGTTGCAATAATTTGCGTTTTGTCTTTAAATAAACTGACAATTTCCTTGTCTGTTGGGTTACGTTTAACTAATTTCTGTACGTACTGTTTAACGGGGACACTTTTTCTAACATCAAGCCGTAGTCTAATTTCTCTACCTTTGCTATCAACAAAAACGTGTGTTTGTGTTGTCTCATCAAGGACTTTTATAGCATGTTGAAAGTAAAAATTTGGGTTATTTGTTTTTTCATCACGTTGTGTTCTGGGCACAGTAACTGTTTTGATTGGTTGAGCCATGTGCTAGAAAATCCGTTCCCATTCGAAGTTGATAACTTTCTTAGACATACGACCTTCGTGCGTCTTGTTTCTATTTTGGACGAATTCTTTTAGTGCGAAGCGTTTTTCTTGATCACCCCATACACCTATTGGATGAATCAATGTTTTGTCGTCGGGGTATATAGTTAGAGGTGTGTCTGTCCAAGAAACATTACGTGCGCCCCTCATATATTTAACGTGCCAGAACTTAACCTTTTTTCTTTTAGCAACACGTCTTAACGCATCTAAGAAATAACGATCTCCAAAATGTATGTTAACAAACTCTTCATCATATCCACCTGTACGCCAGAATGTTTCTTTATGGACGAGGTATTCGTTTACGGAAAATCTATCTGGTGAAGACTGATACCGCTCCCAAAAAGAATAGTATTGCTTTTTATTAAGGTTTTCTTCGTTTTTAAAAATTGAACGTAGTGTTGTATCCGGATATCTTCTATCAATATCTGAATTGAGATTCCAATCGGTTGTCGTTTCCTTCATTAAAAGATTACGTGTACCATGAGAATTGAACCCGATATCCTCTTTCACACGGAACAATCGCATGTTTTTTGTAGGTGGATTTTTTTCAAAGAAGTCCACAGCTGGTATACGCATAGACCCATCATCACCGAGGTTCAACATAAAAGGACACCCCTGATCATCTACTCTTAACATAGCCTCATACCACCATTTTAAAAAATGAGGCTCGTTGTAGTATGTAACGTTAATAGATATCATTTTAAATATGGTGGAATGTTGTTAGGCTGGTATAATTTTCAGGCTTGTTGTTTCGTAGCAGCAAATACTTCATATTCCTTTTCCCATAGTGCTGAGTACATTGTGTTTTTGTAATTTTCAAACCAAGGTCCACCGTCCGTATAATGAATAGCCTTTGTATCTATCATATAATAATAGTCGTCGAGGACGTTCCAGTTTAGTGGAATACTGCCTATTTCCCTATCTTTCAACCAATCAAACGTGTGCAGCTTACGTCCGGGCGTAATAGTGTTTATATATTCAGGGGTCAATACCCGGTTTGATTCATGAGCATTATTGAATACTATAAGACTTGCCCAGTTCTTACGTGGCATAGTATGTTGGGTAACGCCATCCATTTTTATAGATGACCAGGGAACGTACATGGGATGCTTACAGACACTAACGGCTTTACTAACATCAATCTGATCAATAAGTTCACAAACATCCGCAAGAAACAAAAAATCACAATCACAAAAAATAGAATACCCAGGTAGATATTCTTCAAGATATGGAATCATGAACCTTGTATAAGTGAAATCTGTTGATTGCTGAGGTTCACGAGGGCGTGTGAATTCAGGTATGTCTTTGCTTCGAAGGAAGCTAACCTCAACGGGCTGAGTACAGCGTGATGTAATGGAGAATTTGCAAACCTGTGCTGCTACATCTTCACGTTCATCATATCCTATGTAAACATTGAATGTCATAGACCAAGTGTCCTAAAAAAGTTTTATTGGGCATGTATGTTTTGTATGCTTTTCTTGTTTCATCTATTCTTTGTTGTGAGTTTTGTAGACGGTGTTCCAAGGTATCGACAACCTCTTTCCAACGTGAGGCTTGTTTTTCGATGATAGCATATCTAAATGATGTTGAGGTGAGCCCTCCACCGTTAGCGAAAAGAACGCTGGGTACGTGCATGAATTTTGCGGGCCACGCGGCCGTACCATGATACCCTACAAACCCTTTTGCATGTCTCAAAATATTTATTAAGTGATGCACTGGGGTTCTATAGTCCACAATCTCTATTTCAAACCCTCTCTGCTGTAATCGATCTATGATATTTGGCCAGTAGGAGGCGGCAGGGTCTTTCCAATCTTTACCATAATCCTTAAGCGATAGGGAGTTGCCTTGCGTTGAATTTACAACAATAAGATTGCTTCGTGGTTTGTTTGGTTTTGTAGGGAACCAGTAATTGTGAAGATCATCCTTTCCAACAATATCCCAGTCGTAGTTTGTGTGGTTTATGCTGAGAGGGTGTTTAAATTTATGAAAGACGGTTACCTGCGTACTTCCCTTATAACAAGCACGTTCAATATATGATGCTCGTTCCCATAATGTTTCAGGGTCTCGTGGGTTTATTTTATGTTCAGGTCCATGCTCCCAACGAAACGTAAGGTTGACAGGCATCTGAAGTTTATTTGAGATGTTATGGGCATAACAAATAGGGGAAACAATATCGCCATATCCCACTTTCCCCTTCCACTGTATGTCAAGCAATCATTCCCTCGTTACGATCATAATATAAAAAGGCGGATATACTTTCTCACCCTGCACCTGGACCCATCCACGTAAATTTGTTTTCGGATCATTAAACGAAGAAGTGTATGTCCGAATGTTACGATACCCTTTGCTGTTGAGTCTTCTTCTCAAAACCTTTTCATTTTCTTCTAAACAAACATCCTCAATTACATAATATTTTGCCCATTTGTCCTCTAAATTAAGAAAGGTCTTCCACATAACATCTGGACGATGATCCCCATCATCGATAATAATGTCGTATTGCATCGTGACAACCGAATCAATAAACTCTTTATTGGTTGAGTTGCCCCGAAATACTGGAATATTAGTCGCTGCTTCCATAAGAGGATAATTTTTAACTTCGATCCCATTGATAGTAGCATCAGGAAATAAATGCTTCCAAGCAGCTAGAGAAGCTCCCTCCCACACCCCAATTTCCAATAAAGAATCAGGTGTCCAATTATTAAACATACTAGCATAAGCTCCTTGGTAGTTATGCCGTCTTGGACCTTTATCTGTTCCATATTGTGTAAATGCTGAGGCTATCGTTGCTTTATCCATGTTAGCTCCTAAGTAAATGCTGTTTATATTCTTGGTACATAGAGAATAGTATATATTCTAACGATGAAGCCTCCACTTCCCATGGTAGATCTGAGTAATCTATTGCTTCAGAATTTATAGTGCATCCCTTCCACTTTGTGTGCTCATCATTTAGTTCACCTGTTGCAAATTGTTTAAGGTGCACCATCTCATGAGCAAGTGTTTGTATCATTACGTTTGTTGATTTTTTTCGTTTAAGTTGAATCTCAAATTCACGTGCTTTATACCAGTCATTATAATATGTAATACAACAGTTACCAAGATCGGGACTAGTTGATACAACTATGATTTCGAGATGTATATGTTTTATTAGTTGTTTTGACAGAAGCTCTTTTCCAAAGAACCTTGACGCTGCAAGTATTTCCTGTTCAAGATAAGGGTCTTTAGAGCCGGTGACTAATACTTTCATTCTCTTTTATTTTTTTCTTCTAGCTGTATTTCATCTAAACTTTTTCCTATGTACTGCCATGTATCAAATGGACAGTTAAATAAAAATATGAATGCCCTTATTGAAGTGTTTATTAGAAAGCCACAAACAACCAGTGGAAATATGATTAACCACAAAATGAATTGTGTGGGGAGCATTAACTAAATCCTTTGAATATATCTTTGGTGAACTTTCGATTGGTATCTTTATCAAACAATGCAGTGTCTGGTACGAGATCATCTTGAGCTGATTGCTCCACATCATATAATTTCATCTTCGCTCTATCCACACCCACAACAAACTTACGAAATTTGGAGGGATCAGCGTATCTGTTTTTCAATTGTTTGAACATAAGTTGATTCAAGTCTTCTAACTCTTCTGATGAAATTATAGCAAACATCATATCAACGGTTGCTGGCAATCCAAAAGATTCTGAGGTATTTTCCAGTCCCACATCCGAGCTCGAATATCCTGCCCTGTTCGTCTGTGTCGCTGATACGATAGGCACATTAAATTCAACTGCTAGTCCTCTAATCTCTTCTGCAATCGCTTTCACGTATGTATAAGAATTGACGTTAGCGGATTGTTTAAGACGGCTTGATGCACATATATTGAGATAGTCGATATAGATTATGTCTGGCTTAAACTTCTTCTTTAAGCTAAGTTCATTGAGTAGATGTCGAAAGTTTGCTGCACCTGCTGATGATGTTGGGTATTCCTTGATTATCAGCTTTCCTACAGTCTTTTCCTTCACCCTCTCGATCTTCTTCTCGAAAGCGTCTCGTGGTAGTAGTGCAAGCTCATCAACTGTCACGTTCATGAGATTTGCATCAATACGCTCGGCAATCCTTTCTTCAGCCATCTCCATTGTAATGTAGAGAACGTTCTTGCCCTGAACAATATTCGCAGCAGCGCAATGACACATGAAGAGAGATTTACCAACACCAGTACCTGCAAGCGCTACATTCAAAGTTTTACGTGGCAACCCTCCTTTTGATATCTTATTAAGAAAGTCAATATCAAAAGGAATGCGCTCTTCTTTTTTGTGATAGAAATCATATCGTTGATCTACGTCATCAAAAAAGTCGTGACCGATCTGTGTGTCGAATGAAACAGATAGAGCTTGTTCAAGTAGTGACGGGATAGAATTCGGATTCGTTTTACCCGACTTATCGTCAAGAATCTTTATTGATTCAGAGATAGCATTGTAGATTGCTCGGTCTTTGCAAAACTTTTCTGTCTGGTCAACTAACCAATCAACATCATTTTGCTGATCACAATAAGTGTCTATCTTCTGTTTGGCTTGAACAAACTCATCTTGACTAAGTGTACGTGCATTCTCTAGCTCAATTGACAGAGCTACTTGATTCGGAAAGCTATTAAAACGATCAACATAACCCGTTATCGCCTTAAAAATTTCTTTATCGATCCTACCACTGAAGTAATCTTGAACTAAAAAGGGTATGACCTTTCGACCATACCCTTCATTGAAGATCAGATTACTAAAGATCAAATCTTCAACAACCATTTACGCTCCTGGCGGAAGAAAGTCAACATTAAAAGAGAGCGATACTCTTGGACCATCAACCTGCATTTGCGGAACGTAGTGATAAAGCCACGAGGGCCACATTGACATAGAACCAATCTCAGGTTTAATGATCATTTGTTCAGATGTAAACGGTCCTGCGTCTTCAAGTCTTACCAAGGGGTCATGCATACGCAAATCTTTCGTTGGATTAATAAATGCAAACGGACTCATCGTATCATCAACCTCAACATAAAAAGTACCTGAAAAAATCGACCGTGCATGATTATGTGGTGGATGAATTCCACCCTTTCGCATAACATTTACCCACATCTGGACCGAGCATTTCTCATAATTACATTCATATTTAAGTTCACGACCAAATGCGCATGCGACACCATAAATTGCTTCTTTCAGAGCCTTAATCCCTGTAACGTGATCGAGTTCTTGGTTATTAAAGAACGTAGTAAACCCACCCTCATAATTTTGCGATTCGCCTGCAAGTTGGAGAAGGCCAGCCTTCATTTCAGCAACTGGAAGATCTAACTTCACCGTCGTGATAAGGGTCGGAAAAATAGGCTGGTAATTGAGCTTGTTGAACTCCGTGGTTGCTGCTGTGTAAGAAGCAGTTTCTGCTGGGACAAGGGCATTTTCACTCATTAGTATTCACTCCATATTTAAATTCTTGTTGTGCTGCTGCTTCCAGCAGCTTCATCACTTCATCAGTATAATATTTTTCAGGGTCTTCATTAATATTTTTACCAAAGGCACTTGTACCGTCTGGTAGTTGATATCGTGTAGACACTTTTTTAAATACTCCGTACTTCTCTGCTAGCTCAAGGAGACCGTAGTACCTGTCAAGTCCTTTGGCGTAAGTAAGTAACACTTCTGCTTGACTGTTTTCTTTTGAAAGTCGGGATTTGTACATTTTGATCTTAACAATGTTTCCGACGACGTCAGTGCCATCTTTTTCCTTACGTTTGGAGAGCATAGCAATAGTGCTAGCCGCATATTTAAGTCCTGTTCCACCACCGAGCTCCTTTGTTGGCACGTATGAACCGACTAGTTCATAAACGTGATTAGTTACAAGCAGAGGGATTCTCACCTTCGCTAGTTTAAGAGTCAACACTCTAAAAGCTGCTTTAATAATCTGTGCTTTGGTCATGTCTCTGGTATCTTTACCTTCGAGACTGTCTTCCATCTCTTTGGAAGTAGAAAGCATTCCCAAGCTATCCAACACAAACATCATCGGTGGACGCGATGCTTCTTCTTTTTGTTCATATGCATCGAGCAATTTCAATGCATGGGTTTTAAACTTCTGAATGGTATCAGGCTCAGCAATGATAACACGAGAAGTGTCGATTCCACGCTCCTCCATCATATGCTTTGTTACGGCTGCTTCTGTGTCGTAGTAGACGACTGCTCCTTTGGGATGTTTGTCGAGGAAACTCCTGACGACCCCAAGAACGAAGTAAGTCTTACCAGTAGCGGACTCCCCTGCAAATGCAGTAACTTTATTATCAGGTACGCCACCATAGAGGCTACCAGAGAGAACAGCGTTGAGAATGTAGCTACCAGTATCAATAAACCCCCCAAACTCAGCACTACCAGAGCCGTCAGAGGCCAAAGAAGTGTCTTCATCTTTAAGTTCCTTAATCAGATCACGTAAAAATTCACTCATTAACACTCCTCGCTTGCAATATGTCTTGCATACATTTGTCTGAGCTCTTTATATTTTTGAAGGATGGTATGTGGAACAATACCTTCCCCATATTGAATAATGAGCTGCTCGATAGTATTAGCTAGCTCACGTGAACGACGTAGCTCCTCAGCCGTTCCTCTTTGATGCACTTCAAAATCGTTCATAGTTTTTTCACCTTAATATAATCTCCACCTATTTGATCTAGTTTCATTTTAAACTGAGCAATTTTTTCTTGCCTGTTAGGCCACTTAATAATATCTTGTTCAGGATTCTTATTTAAGTTTTTTAACAGAGGGATTATCGCATCATACATCTGTTGTATCTTGTCAGTCAACTCGTTGTTAAGATCAGCGGCAGCTTCGATTAAGTGATCTTGTCTAATTGTGCTTTCATCAGCAAAGGTGAAACCAAAATCATCATCAAAAGAACTGATCGAGGCTTTGTTGTTCATTTTCTTCCTTCCATCCAATTGCTTCCATGATCGTACGCAACGGTTCCATGAATGATTTGTCGAACTGCGTATCGTAATCGAGGAATTTGTTTAGTCCAAGCTCTTTGGGTAGCTTTCCTGGTGCAGCGATAACATTTGTCGGTAGGGGTGAGGAGTCAAGCAGATAACAGAACTTAATCTTCTCACCTTCACCAATAGGCATATACTTAGTTTCAAGATTCTTGATCCGGATAAGATGGTTATACATCAACGATCCTTTGACGTGGATCGGTGTGCCTGGTAAGAAATTCATCGTTCCTGTGTTATAGGATTTCTGTATGAGCTTATCTGACTTCTTATCATACTGATCACTTTTCAACATCCCTCTCACGCTACGAGGAAAAGCGATATCTTCAAAAGGCAACGTCTTGTAAACTCTACGATAATCTTTGATAAACTTTTGCAAAGAGGATTCGTTTTCGTTCATGATAACGGAAAACGCTGCTTTGAGATGTTCGCGACAGGTTGCTGGTGTCGATGAGCGGACAGACTCAATACCTTGAATTTTCAGTTTAGGTTCTGCAAACCTAACACCCTCGAGATCATAAACATTCAGTATATAGTGTTTCTTTCCCGTCCAGAGGCCTTTATCAGCAATAGCCTCTCGTTTCATTTTCATTTTCTGCTCATATGCAGAAACATAATCAGCAAGCTCTTGGTAGCTTTTATCAATGAAAGGCTCAAAGTATTCCGCACACACTTTGTCGAGATATGTAACGGTTATTGGTTTATTACGATCAGGATATGTCTTCTCAACAAACTTACCAAGTTTAATATACATCGAGTCCGTATCAATAGCAATCACAAAGTCCTCGTTGTCAGTTTTGAGGATCTTGTTTAACTGTGCATTGATCTTCTTCTCCATCCATCGAATAGAAAGTTGTCCGGACTTCGTAATAGATTCTGCAAGCCTGTTATCAAACCAACGGAAGAACTGATTCGACAAGGCGCCATAAGCACTATTCAGCTGAATCTTTTTAGCGAGCTGCATGTTATGACATCTTGCAATCTCGTTTGAAAGTTCTCGTGTAGGAGTCTGTTCATACGCCTTCTTCGCCTCAAGCATTCGCTTCTTCCACAAAGACCGATCGTTATACATGGTCTCCATAAGAGTAGGCAGAAATCCTCGTGTTGTTTTGTCGAACACACAACCAGTCGGTGCAATGGTCAGATTATGCTTCTCTAGCGGTTCGCGAATAGTCTCAAAGTTCAAAAAGTAGTCAGTCAGTTTTGATGATGACGAATTAGGAGCAAACCCATTGACTACGTTTTTGATATCTTCGCGAATCTGATTACGTTGTTGCTCATCCCGCACAACATCTAGCTCACCATCAAGAAACATATCAACACTCTTTGATGTGACGCTGAGATCGTATTGCATTAACTGCCCACGCATCGTTTCGGGCGAGATGTTGTACTGCATGATCAAGTGTGGATACAAACTGTTCAAGTCAAACGACACGACCCAATCATGTATTCCACACTGAGGGTCTTTCACATATGCACCTTCAATCTGACGAGGTTTGTTCCCAATTCTCTTTATCGGGATCACAATCTTACGTTCCATCAGATAGTTGTGAATGATAACATCCCACATACTCACTGTGGTCAAGCTGTCGATAAAGTTAACTTTACCGTCGTATGCAATGGCATATACCTGCTCTAAGAACTTCATCTTCTGATCTAGCTTGTATACAAGATCAACGTCACGAATGTTGTAATTAATGTAGTTACGAAAATCACCCTTGTAGAACTCATCGAGAGTCTCAAAACCAAGTTCGTTGAAGTCCAACTTACGCTCACCAAGCTCTACAAAAGCAATATGGTCAAGTTTAAAGGACTCTTGATTCGTGAACGAGAACTTCTTGTACAACTGCATGTAGTCCAGGACGGATATACCAGCCGGAATGTTCATGTAATCAGCCATGTCTTCCGAGCTCGGGTCACGTCGCTGTTCCCACAAATTCCAAGGCGACAATCTCTTTGCAACCTTTCCATCAAATAGCCGCGTGATACGGTTGATCAGGTAGGGAATATCGAAGAACTCAACGTTCCAGCCTGTAACAACATCAGGCATCCATTCCTCTGTCCTCCACAGTGCGAGAAATCTTTCGATCATGTCTCGTTCACTACGACATTCAATGTATGTGACATAGTCAAGTTCTGGTGTGTACGGAAATAGTCCGAATGTAACAGCTTGTTGATTCTTACGAATCGTGATCGCAGTCAATGCTTTATCTGCTTCATGGATGTTCGGAAACCCACCCTCGGAGTCTGTCTCAATATCAAGTGTAACAACAGATATCAACGAGGGATCGTAGTTAACCTCCCCTGGGAAAGCGTCGTTGATGTACTGGTAGTGATATGATTCAGGACCATATCCATACATCTCATGACCAGCCACGTCTTTGTTGTTCTTGATGTAGCTAGCCGCTTCGCGCATTGACCCGAGGTGAAGCTTGGCTACAGGCCTGCCTGCTAGAGTCTTATACTCCGAGCGACCGGTAAGTGAAGCAATAAAAATATATGGGTCGTATTCGATAACGTCCTGGAAACGAACGCCATCCTCATACCCACGAACATAAATCTTATCAAACGCTTTAAAAACGTGTGTGTAAAACTTCATAATTAAGGATATCTCGCTGGTACCAAGTCACTTTTTAAACAAAGACAGCTCGCGCTCTTGATTTTTCTTCAAGTAATTAGACAGTTTATCCAAATAACCACGATTGCGCAACTCTTTAAATACTAAATTCTCAAACGAGAATTCACCACCTGCCTGGATTGAAGCACCACGCATGGATCTGATCTTATCTTTTAGTTCATTGGCTGCTTCAACACTATTCTTACTCTTAACCATAGTGTCTATTTGTTTCATATAAAATTCAACTTTTTGCAGTAACAACGTATTCTTTGAAAAGTTCATTTTGGTAAACTTAGGCTCTTGAATCCATTTGTTCTTTAGCAGAGAGAATACACCTTGGCCTTGAGGATGTTTCGCACGCTTATCCTCTGCAAACAGCTCGACAGGGTAGCCAAGCACCTTTATATTGGAGTGATTGGCCGCCCATAGAGCTTTTTTTGCCATGAAGTAGTCCATTACAAGCTCACCTTCGCAGCTCACTTTCTCATAATCAATAACCAAATGAACATCAAGATCAGATTGACGAGTGTAGTTGTAATTTGCATTACCACCAGTAAGAATAATATCAACGATATTATTGTTATCAATATTTGCAAACTTAGCCCAAACACGAGCTATCTGAAGCAATTTTGTACGCACCTGAGAATCTAGTTCTTTACCGTCCCAAAACTTTGGATTCAGTACACGATGATACTCAAGTGTTGCTTTCGTAAGACTTTCGTTATATTGCTGAAATGTTTGCATGGCACTTAAAATAGGGTTGGTACCTTATTTAGTCAATGCATATTATAGCGAGCCTTTGTTTCAGCACGTAGTTTACCTACTTCATGAAAGAAGTCGAGTATAAATGAGAAGAATGTTTTAATCTTACTCATGCTGGGATCCCCCTGTCACGTAAGTGTTGTATACGAACCTTTAAATCAGCTGCGTCAACTGCATGTGACAGGTAACGCTCAGCATCTGTTTGTTGGAGGGAGGTCCACCATGTTTTTAGTTTTTGTATAACGGTCTGCATGTTTATCCTTTGTCTTGTGAACAAAGATAGCCGGCAGGGCCGGCTATCCTTACAGCTAATCTTTTGGACTATTCTGTAAGTAGTTGTGATTGTGATTTAGTTGCAGCTTTTTCTTTAACTTCAACTTTCTTTGGCTTTTTGTGTTCAGGAATAATACGCTCGAGGAAAACACGAAGCATGCCATTCAGCATTTCCGCATCCTTGACCTCGATTTGATCTTCAAGCGCAAACGTACGCGTGAAATTACGGTTGGCAATACCTTTCCAAATGAAGTTCTTGTCATCTTCTTCTGAGGCAGTGTTACCACGTACGATCATCTTATTGTCTGCTAGCTCAATTTCAATATCTTGACGGGCAAAACCAGCAACAGCTAGCTCAACCACATATGTGTTATCGCCAGTCTTTTTGATATTGTATGGAGGGTAGTTTGGAATGGACTTGGTAAGATCATCGTGCATCTTAGCCATTCTGTTAAATTGTTCATCGAATCCAACATAGAACTTGTCAAAATCTTTGAACAGATCGCGGCCAAAAACATCTTTAATGTATGTCATAATTGCTCCTTAATTAAGCGAGTTAAAATAAAAGACCAACCCCGAAGGCGTTGGTGTGGGGAATATTTTACAAGCCTTAACCCCACACTGCTTGATCCCATCCCGAGAGATGAATCTATTTATACTACTCCATCAGGACGTAGTCATGTTTTGAAACACCACACTCTGGACAATTAACAGAGTCAGGCAAACTCAAGTAGTCTGCTTCAGACAGGGTGTGGCCACAAACAATACAAACATATACTTTTTCAGACATTATAGTGCCTCCAAAACTTTCTTGTATGCATCTGCGTGACGCTGTTCGACTTTTGCAAGAGCAGCAAAACGCTTCTCTGCAAGATCCAAAATTTTCTTAAAATGTTCGGCATGCTCTTTTGATTCGTTACGCTGCTCAAGAAACTCAAGTGCAACTTTATCATTTTGCTCTTGAATAGCTTGCTCTTGGAATTGAGGATACATCTCAGTGTACTCGTATGTTTCCCCATCAATAGCCTTCTGGAGACATTGCTTTGTAGTAGGCTTACCAATCAACAACTCAAGGTGGCCCCACGCATGTTTAATTTCTTGGTCTGCTGTATGTTCGAAATGTTTTGCAACATCCTCAAACCCTTCTTCGCGCGCAATTCTTGCAAAGTAACGATATTTAATATGCGCCATGCTTTCGCCGGCAAGAGCTGCTTCCAAATTTCTAAATGTACTCATAATCTTCCTAAATGAAATATCTAGTAATAATTTTCTTAAATTGAAGGTTTTTCACTGATAATATTTTTGTATCATTCAAATACAAGTTCTACATCAGCCTCTTTGAACATTTGAAATGTTATGTTCATGTTGAGGGCTTCTTTCTTTTCTAGCGGAGGTACTGTTGTTACAACTTTTTTGATACCTTTCTGAATTATGCTTTTTGCACATTCATTACAAGGACAAAGAGTAGAATAAAGAGTTGCTCCGCGGACGTCCACAAAAGCATTATCAAGAGCATTACGTTCCGCGTGAGCAACGAAAAGGTACTTAGTACGTCGGTCTGCGTACCGTTCAACAGAGTCTTCAACGTTACGTGGGAACCCATTGTATCCCATACTGAGCACTTGTTTGTGCTCATTAACGATCACAGAACCTACCTTGGTAGATGGGTCCTTTGACCACTGTGATACAAAAAATGCAAGGTCAAGAAACCTTGTGTCCCAATTATTCATTCAAGCTCCACGACCATGTTAGGGTCAAAGTTGTCGTTTTCTTCATAGTTGTAATATCCACGAGGATTACAAAGTACACGAGTGGTTCCAACCATGTAATCAAAATTGTCATGAGTATGGCCGTGCGTCCACAATTTAATTTGCGGACGATCCAAGATGAACTCCGACAAGTCTGAAGAGTATGCACCATTTACTAAATGATCACCACGATAGTGTGGCTTAATCGATTGCTTTGAAGGTGCATGATGTCCCACAACAACATATTTCTGCATCGGATCTTTATCAACTACACTACGAATGTATTCCAGGGTTGACAGATGTTCTTCGTAAACATCTGTAGGATTCAGCTTTCCTTTATCACCGTTTCTCACGGTACGAAAGTCATTCATAACACGACCCACGTGCCACAGAGTGTTTGGATCATTTTTATTCATGTCTGTCCACAACGTGGCACCAATAAACGTATAGTCATTAATGGTGATCGTACTCTTTTCCATAAAGTGGATATTGTCAAACTTTTCTAGCTCTTCACGTAGTAAATTTGCTGATAGAGCAAAATCACCACTGTAGTGCTCGTGGTTACCCATAATATAAATCACGTCTCTGAATTCTTCTGAGCATTTCTGGAAGAAAGCACGGATACCTTTATCAAATTCCGATGCAAGGCAAATATCTCCCGACAAGATCAAAACGTCAGTATCCCCCGCGTTGAGAATTTCAATAGGTCCAAACTCGAGGTGAAGGTCACTTACTATCTGTAGTTTCATTTGATTCACTTTCGTTGTACTTAACTTTATGGATCAGCTTCTCACCCATCCAATGAGAAGTCATATAATCTTTATTCTCACTTAGTTTCTGAAGATGGTCAATCAGCTCTTCTTTTGTGATTACACGAGCATCGATCAGCTGCTCGCCAAGCCATTTTTGTGATACTTCGTCAAAATGGCGATCATGTTCAGTCATAACCATTTCATCCAGAGCATGCTCGAGCGTGTCGGCTTCAATAGCATGCTGCATCGCAAATGTAGAAATGGAATTAATCAAGTAGATAGGCATGGCTACTCCTTACATTTAGACGAACCGATTGTCTTTTTGTTTTCTTGAGAAGTCAACAGGTTTCAAGCGATCTGGAATCTTATAAGTGTTATCACGGGGTTCGTATATATCTCCCAGGTGCACAAATGCTGTCATTGCGTTTGAAAAGTGCTGCAACCTATCGTCATGAAGCAAATGAAAGCTACCTTGTTCATAAATACCAATAGCCAAGTGTTTACCATCTTTACTAAAGATAAACCCATCTTTTGTTTCTTCAAACTTAATCATATGCACCTCAGAGATAGATTGGATAAATATAGGCCATAGAGTAGAAAGGATATAACATGTTCAAAAAGTTACCAATTGTGGTGCTTTTTGTTATGTCTTCGTTAGCGTTTGCACAAAGTGATGTGATTGTTACAGATTCGAAAAGTACGAGCACTGTAACTACAAACAGTAATAGTGTCAACGATACCACCGTTCGATCACCACCTGCATCAGCAATATCACCTTCATTCAATGTACTGAACAACGACCTTTGTACTGTCGGTGTTGGTGGAGCCGTACAAACTCAGATATTGGGTATCTCTGGCGGAACAATGGTCCGTGATTTAAATTGCGAACGTTTAAAACTGGCCAAAAACTTGTACGACATGGGCATGAAGGTTGCTGCTGTGGCTACTTTATGTCAAGACGACAGGGTCTTTCAAGCTATGATGAACGCGGGCACACCCTGTCCCGTTGATGGTAAGATTGGTGAAGATGCAAAGAAGGTATGGGATTCATCTCCCGAGCGTAAACCTAAACCTTTAAGCGAGAATTCAAATGCAAGTTTCTGGCAAAAAGTTTCTGCTGGGCTTGGCGTCTTGGCTATTCTTCTCATTCTCCTGTAACGCTCAGGATGTATTGACTACCCCTAACCTAATCCAGAATGGGTGGGGACGGGCTGTTACTGGTAATTTCTATCCTGGAGGAACATCGGGAGGTAACCGCGCGGCTTACAACCCTGAAACACAAACAATCCTATTTGGTTATACACAACAAATTGTTAGCCAAGAAATTAAATTAAGAGAGGTTTTACAAGGCACTCATCTCAGACTTCATGGATACAACTATTCATTTCAGTATATGAATAGTGACTTCAATAGGGGGTTCGTTTCTTTCGCTGTTGATCTGAAAGATGAATTTGGGTTTAGTAAACAAAGAGACAACTATCTTCTTAATCAGACTAATGGATGGGAAACTGTAAGTAATAAAAGAAGTTACGGTAGCCCTTTCAACCTTTTATCTGTTGATAGATTTGAAGTTAGTTTCAGCGGAAAAGATGATAGGTACTGGGCAGGTTACTATGGACCACAGGTTAGAAACGTATCATTAAATGCGATGTATGTTGTGGATGAGTGTGCTGTAAATCCTCTTTATGCCACAACTTGCCCCAATTATCAACAAGCATTTTTTCAATCACAATGCAGTATCAATTCTTTATACAGCCCCAACTGTCAGGGATATGCTCAAGCATATAGAAATCAACAGTGTTCAATGAACCCACTGTATTCACCTGAGTGCCCTGGGTATGAATCGGCTTATCTGAACCAACAGTGCAATGGCAATCCCCTTTTTTCTTCAGCCTGTCCGCTATATCAGCAGGCATTCTTCAATCAGCAATGCACAGTAAATCCATTATACAATTCTGGTTGCCCAGGATATGCAGACGCTTTTAGAAAGAAACAAATAGCAGATGCATGTTCTGCAAACCCACAAAGCAATCCACAGTGCCCGGGTTATACAGTTACACAACAGATTACGACGATATCTACAACAACATCACTCCCTGTACCTTCAGTGGGTAATGAAGATGTTGCAAAGTTGTTAACTACACCACAAGTAACAAGTGATCCAATTGTTAATCAAGCTCTTAGTTCTAACCAACAATCGACACAAACCAATCAACAAACAAATCGGAATGTTTCCCCACAACCCCAATCATCACAAAGATCACAAATAAGAGAACAACAACGACGCGCGGGTGATCAGCAAAGAAGTCAACAATCTTCCCAAAGAAACGCTCAACAAGACCCGCAGGATGCTGTAATGGCTTCATTGTCTACCGTTCCTGGTTTTAGTGCGTATGAGCAGGCTAAATTACCTGATATGCCTTTCTACAAAGCAGAAGATATTTATAAACGCGCTACGATAGCTGATAACGCCAGAGCTCTTAGACAACTTAATCAACGATCCGATAGAATCCATAAGGAGATGGTAGATGAGCAGTACAGAAGATAAAAACGTCGATAAAAAAGTTGATCAACTTCAGGATGCAATGAAGCAGTATGCTAGTAAAGATACCGTTATCAGCATTGGTGGTTACAGTTTTACACCTGCAAAACTCATGATTGCTTTTGGTATTGTTTCGTCAGTCGTTGGTGGGATGTATGGAGTATTCGAAGCATACAAAGATTATGAAAGTATGAAGAAGAAAATTGCAAACTATGTTGCACCTGACTTTAGCGAATATGAAGCGTGTATCATCAAGCTAGAAGCTGATAACGAAAAGATGTTGGGGTACACGAGAGATGTAAACACCAATCTCAAAGGCGACATTCGTCGAACTGAACAAGTGTTAGAAGGCGTTGAACGTGGATCGAAAGTTGCTCAACGTGAAGTTGAAAAAGATATAAATGATATCCGTCGTCAAATAGACAGTGAAATAAAAGAGATCCGACGTAGTGCAGACTCACAAGTAAGAGAGATGCAAAAGCAAGTTGACTCCACCGTTCAGAACGTTAATGAAAGAGTAAACCGTATTGAGCGTGATACAAATAGTGAGCTTAGAACGATACGGCGTGAAGTTGACGACAAGATCAAAAAAGCACTCGATAACCCATTGGCAAATTAATGGATCCAGTAACTTTAATGGGTGCAGTCAGTGCTGCATTCAATGGTCTTAAAGCTGCAGTTGCTGTAGGGCAGGAGATAGAGGGAGTTTATAGACAGCTTTCTAAATGGGCTGATGCTGCCGGCCAGCTACAGCAGCTAATTAACAATCAGAAAACCGATACGGGCGAACAAAAAGCTGGTCTTTTTCAAAAGATTGGATTTGGTAAAAGTGAAACAGCGGAAGCCTTTGACATTATCATTGTTCAACAAAGACTTCGTGAAATGGAAGCTGAAATCTACAACATGTTTTATTATGGGGAATTACAACATTTAGGAGCGGAGGGATACAGCCAATTCAATCAACTCCGACGTGAGATACGTGAGCGTCGCGAAAGAATGATACGCGATCAGGCTATGCGTCGTAAGAAGTTCGTTGAGAATGTTTTTTGGGGCATAATATTAATTATAACACTTTCAGCCGCAATCCGATTCTTTGTTTGGTTTTACGGCTTTGGACAAGAAGCAGGGAAGTGGTAGATAAATACCAAACCTTCAAGGAAAACACTATGAAAAAAATATTATTAGGTGGCCTGCTTCTTTATTCCTCTTTAGCTTACTCACAAGCACAATCGATGCTTCAAGTGATGTGTTTCCCACTTAAAGCCTTGGCCGAAGTGTTAGCTGAATTCAAAGAGGAACCTTTCATCATTGGTGAGGTTGAGCGAGCGGACAAAAATGGTAGTGATGCTGGAACAATGATATTATTTGTCAACCGTGAAACAAAGACCTGGACAGTAGCTGAAAAACACAAATCAGGTCTTTATTGCATACTTACAGGTGGCAGTAAATTTAGCCTTGTTGATAAAGGCAATCCTATTTAGAGTTTACGTCCAATATTGTATTTGGCAACTAACTCCCAGTCGTCTTTTTCTTTAAATGGAAGTATTTTTATTTGAGACATAGCAGACACTGGTTCTTTTGTTTTGGTTGGATCAACCAACTTAACTAATCCCCACTCTGCTATTAAGTTGGCTATAGTATTACGCCGTGCAATATCTTCTTCAGAGAAGTTTGAAGGCTTATTATCTAAGCCAAACAATTCTTTAAAATGTACAATGTAGTACAGGCCTTGTTTATGAAGGATATGACACGATTGGTATAGCTTCTTTTCTTTTTTTGAAGCCACACCAATACGTGTCAACGTCTCGCGTACTTTTAAGAAGTCTTCATCGCTTGCCAGCGTCACTTCTACTAAGGTTTCCAATTTGATCATTATTCCTACCACTTTGTAATTTTTGTTTTATATAATTCAAATTATCAACCGTGAGAATTGCAAGCGCTTGGTGTGCCTTTTCTATGCTATAACCATAGTACTCTTTGACAGCCTCAATATCTTCTACGTTCTCACGTTTCACCCATTTAGCAAACCTTTTTCCAGGTCGAACAGTATTTAGAAGATAGTGATATTGGAGTATTTTATCTAAGTGCGGTAGCGCGTTTATCTGATTAGAATAAAGAATCGTTTCAGGAAAGTAGGACAGTGCCTTGTTAACAATAAACGGAACGTAGTCGTCTTCTAAGGCTTGACCTGTGTTGACAAGATCTTTTTTCTCCGTAGAGTTGATACTGTTAACAAAATCAAATGGGTTCATTTGGCTACCACCATATCAAGAACACGAAAACGATCTACATTATCGATCATAAACATAATTAAGTCAGCAACGTCTGTTGTTTTCATTTTAGGAACATCTTTATGTTGTGATCGCTTTGAATCAAAGTATCCGGGTCGGATATGAAGCACAGCAGGCCACCGAGGACCATGTACTTGTACTGAATTAACCATATAATCAAGAGCTGCTTTGTCGGCTCCATAAAGTATTGAAGGTGATGTGTGATATTGAGTAGCACGGCTTCCTATATTAACTATGACCTTATGCTCTGTTGCGTTGTTCCACACTTTAATCATATTTTCAAACACATTACGCTGACCTGTACCTGTGATTGTATTAATAAGGACATCGTGTCCTCTTAGTTGATTACAAAAGTTCTCAGCTACAACGGGATCGCTAAAATCATAACCTGTTGTCCGCGAAGCACCAAATACGCTCCATCCTTCGTGTTGATATTTGGACATAAGGATGGAACCTAATCCACCCCTATGCCCCGTTATTACAACAGATTTCACTTAAACTCACACTCAACCATAACTTCGGTCAAGCATGCCGCCATATTGATCTCCTGATCAGCAACAAAAGCCGACTGATATTGATACTTTGAAAGAAGCAGTACCAGCTGCGCTACTGATGAAGAGTTCATAAATTCATAAGACGAATCATAGAACTTGCGGAAGAATATATGTTGATCGATATCAGAGTTCTCGGCTACCCATTTACGAACGTTTGTAAATTCCTTGTTTTTAAGGAACCCAACAAGTGTTTTAAATGTCTCCTCTTGCAAGTTGGATAAAATCCCTGTATCTATCCTACCTGTCGCAGAGTATCGTTGGAGTTCATTCAACACACGACGCCAATCAGGGAAGTGTTTCTCAATCACTGACACAACTGCTTTACTATCGTACTCTACACCTTCTGTTGTGAGGATATCTTTTACACGTTTGAAGAATGCGGCGGCCATCTTTGAGCGTTGTTCTTTAGGGATAACAAAATCAACAACGCTACACCTTGACCACAAAGGCTCAATCAACTTATTTTTAAAGTTGCATGTAAGGATGAAGCCGCAGTTCTTACTATACTGCTCTATAAAATTACGAAGAGCAGGTTGTGTACTATTAGGATTGAGGTAGTCGGCCTCGTCTAGAATAACATATTTACGACCCCCACTAAAGCTAACGGTTGATGCAAAATTAAGTATATCAGTGCGAAGAGTATCAATATTACCATGCATACTGCTATTAATAACAATATAATCTGCACCAATTTGCTCCAAGAGAGCTCGCGCAACAGTGGTCTTACCAATACCAGCACGACCAGTAAAAAGCATATTAGGAATATTACCTTCATCAACAAACTTCTGAAAGGTTACCTTCAGCTCCTCTGGTAGAATCGTATCACGAATAGTACGGGGTCGATAGCGCTCGACCCAAAGAAAATCTTCTCGCATGTTTTTTATTTCGTATCAAAGTTGGAATGATTAGCATCTGCCATAATCCAATATTCTACATCACTACCTTTGAAATGAGAAATGTTACGAGAGGAAATTTGTACGTCATAATCACCTGTCAAGATTTTAATGTTCTCTGCTTTAAAAGCAAACTTAAACGAATAATTACTAAGACCTACTTCAATCTTAAATGTGTCTCCGGTCGGATCACTCGGCTTACCAACACCGATACTAATGTTTTCACCATCGCCTTCTACAATAATATGTGTTGCTTGCAGAGCACCAAGAGCACGCATAGTTGATTGCAAGTGCTCGGATGTCAGGCGAAACAGGATCTCAGGATCTTGAACAGTAGGCGTCTTCGATGGAGGTGCTACAATAAACGAAGGGTCAGCAAACGTATATGCAACCTTTTGCTGACCTTGACTAATTAGCAGGCGTGAATCATCGTATTCAATCTCGGGCTCATTGAATAATGACAACACGCCGATAAACCGTGACAAATCAAAGATAGCAAACTCTTTAGGAAAGTTCTCCGCGACCGTCGTTCGAGCAAGAATGTTTCGTTGAGGAGCGATAGTTACCTGCGTATTGCCCTCACGAAACAACATTGAAGGATTAATCGTAGCAAAGTTCTTTAGAATCTGTACTGTACGATTTTCAAGTTTCATTTTTTACCTTTCTTCAACATTCCAGTATCTGCAGTAGCAGGAGCACCGATTGCAGCAAGGTCAGCCAAGCTACCACCAAAGATGTAACTACCAACGTGGTTCATGCTCATCCATGGACACAACCATGTTTTCATACCTGCCTTGGCAACATGATAACAAAAGTTATAGTCCTCTGAAAGATATCGCTTGCTCTGTGGATCAATGATACAATCAAAGTATGCATGGATCTCGCGCGAACCATCAAAGGCTTCAGTACGAACATGATCAGGTTTGTACGACAGCTCAGGATACGTATCGCGATAAACCTCAAACGTCTTGCGACGAATCATCATGAAACCTGTACCAAGCTCCATCACCTCAACAGGTTGTCCGATAGGAATCTCACGTTGCCCACCTTTAGGATTGAAAACGTAGTCACCAACGAACTTCTCCAGTCTGTTTGGGTCTTCATCAGCAAACCCTTTATCGACAGCTAGTTTGATCTTTTCCCACGAGATGCACTTCTTAGGATAAGGACCACCAATCACGTCGTATGGACTTTCTTCGTCTTGCAACGCAAGCAAAGCAATAACATCGTTTGGATTAAATCCAATATCACTATCAATAAACATGAGGTGTGTTGCATCACTGCGCATAAACTCATCCACACAGTAGTTACGAGCACGTGTAATTAGTGACTCGTTAAAAAGGTAGTAGAGTTGAAGTGTGATACCATAACGTGTACAAATAGCAGACAGGTCAGCAATGGAGCGTGCATACATGCCTGCACAAGCTCCACCATACATCGGTGTTGCCACAAATAGTTTACGTGTCCGTAGAACTTCAATAGGTACTTTAATTTCAAATGTCATTGCGAATTCCTTTTTGCCATTTCATCTTTCGTTGTTCCAAAAGGTCTTCCTGGCTTACGTTTAGGTGGATTAAGTGCTTCGTTTAGCACTTGATTAGATTTGTCTTCGTCGCCCTGCAAGAGAGCCATAGTGGCTTCAAGGGAAGCAGCACTTACTGTTGGATCACCTTGATATTTCTTATCATGGGACTTATTCTTACCATAATCTCCTTCGTACTTGTGAAGGGATTCAGCATTGAAGGACAGATATTGACCAATACGTGTGCCCTTCTGAATACGCATTGGCCCACAAGTAACGTGCATCATTCCTGCCATTACTCCGTCATAGCCTGTATCATACAATCCCGATGTGAGGAAGACGCCGTTACGGTTCAGCGTGGAGCGCGTAATAACCCACCCTGCTTCATTGTCTCCAACCGTAATCATATTTTCCATTACGACTTCATAATGGCCTTCCGCTAGATTAAAATAGCCAGTTGCATCTGGTTTAATTTCATATGATCCACGATGTACCTTTTCTTTCTCATCAATTTTAAATGTTGAGGAAGACACCTTGAAGATTTTACCAAGTCTTAGATCAACAGCATTTGGTTGTACATCGTCTTGCTGAACATTAGTCAATTGTGACTTACTGTTCGGCCCCATAATATGTTTCATAATCACTCCTTAATAATCTTATCAATCACATCCATTACATTAACTTCAAAAGCTCCAAGCGAACCATTATTGTCAATAACATAATCGATTAAATGATCATCGAACCCACGCTCTGTAATATGGCCATCATACTGATAATCAGGCCTTGCAATCTTTACGATCTTTGCTCCGTGCCGGCGAAGCATGATATATTCGTTGTCGAATCTCAAATCTGTAACAACAAATATACTGGAGCGGCGCGCTGCCGCTTCAATAATAGCTTTTTGAATGTAGTGATTAAATTGTTGTTCATCATAACTACGCATTAACATTCCAATCTCACGAACAACATGCCTTCCATTAATCCCACGCCATGTCGTTTGAGTTGACGGATCTTCAAAACTCAAGTTGCTTCTTTTAAGACGATCATATTCACGACTAGAGTGGCTATCTAGCTTAAAAATATGCTGCACAATATGCTTGATCGGATCAGCAAAAGCAGCCTTCTCAACATTCGTATAATATTTACAAATGAAATCAGCTGCTGTGTCTTTGCCTGATCCTTTCGGACCTGTCAGAGCAATAACCTTCACACAGAGACTCCTTCAATAAGGTCGTTGATAAAATGAATGTTACTCATCACTAACCGAGCATTATGTTCGCCCTCGTAGTCAAAATCAACTTCCTTTTCAAACTTTCCATACATTAATCCTGTAGGTGAGCTGTCAAAACTCACACCGTTAATGCCAGCCCATACTGCTGCACTCGAGTCCCACGAAAAGATATAGTCTTCATATTTCCGAAGCAGGTCGATTTCTCTAGGCCCATCTACCATCCCCAAACAATGAAATCGTTTAAAGGATCTGTACACATCAAGATACCCACGAGCTTCGAGCTCATGAAACACTCTTAGACGCGACAGATAACGCTGCAATTTATATGCATCGTGACGTTTACCACCTTCAAACGTTGACTCATCAACACCACAAGCAATTGGCGTTGAAAGGATTGAAAGTCCGATAAGGGTTACATCTTCGTTTTGAAGACCCCATTCAATGGCCTCCATAAGATCGTCCATATCACCAAGCTGACTCTGTGGAACAAAGAATGTATCGAATCCGCTATCTTTGAATTGCGGGATCAAATTCTTTGCTGCGTCGATAGTAACAGCAGATGGTTGTTTCGGATAGTCAGACATAACAATACAATCAGCCTTACATGCCTTACCCATCTCAATAAGTTTCGCTGATTCATACATTGGCTTACCGAGTTTAAACATCTCGAAAGCGCTGTTGTCCATAATCTTGTATTTGCCATCCTCAAGATTAGCGTAGTAGTCTCGATACACGGGATCTGTCTCAACAAGATGAGCCAAGATCAAATGAGCACCATTAGTCGACGTGTATTTGTCCAAATATGCTGTTGGACTAATGTGACAAAAATTAATCGCGCTTGACATAGGTATCCTTAGGGAAATAAATTCGGCAGCCATTCTCACCATCTTCAGATACTTCGACAACATAATCTCGTGCCGGCCATTGGATAATAAGTTGCATGTGTAGGTCACGTGCTATCATCTCACATGACTTAAAATCAAGCTGAAGCACGTTCGTCCTATACCAGCTCTCGATAATACGTTTGAGTTGAATAAATTCAACATCACGGTTGTCATGAAACACTTCCATCTCAACACGAAAATGGAAGATGTGGCGATGTGGTTCAGCTAGGAAACTAACATCAAGCCAATCACCTGTTTTCAATGCAGGATCGATACCCGCCTCTGGATACCTGTGGATACCTTCCTTCTGGAAGGAAACCCAAATAAACGACTTCTTTTCCATCAATTGTTCCTTGTAATGACAGCCTGTCTCTCAGGCGTTATTGAAAAACTTACTGAATCACCAAAAGATGATACAACAAAATCGACAGCCTTCTTTGGACGTAAGAGTTCATTTTTTGTAGCCATAGTGTTCATATAATCATCAACAATAATTATTCCTCCAATTTTTATAAGACTGAGAGAAAGAATTAAATCAATCAGCGTGTCTTTTTGAGTATGTGAGCCATCCAAATAGATAAAGTCGACCTGACTATACATATCATGAAGCAAGAATGTCAACGTCTGTTGCGATTTACCCGGGTAAACCTGTATTTGTTTACTATGAGGGTGTTCTCGGATGTTATGAAAAAAATTGGATTGCACCTCGTTCATATCAAAACCAAGTCCCACCCGTTCAATCTCTTCGCCACCTTGCCACGTATCAATACAAAATAAACGTGACTCCTCATTTATTAAACGATCAGCAAACCACATTGTTGACCGACCCTCAAAACAGCCAACCTCAATCATTCTAACTGGCTGAGTAATATCCATGCACTGTTCAATTATATCTGTCCAATGGGCATGGTGAACTGTAGACCAATTTGGATATTTAAAGATACTCATGTTCTTCCTCTATTTTTGCTTGTGATTCTTTCAAAAAGTAGAAAGCGTCGCGCACTCGCTCGTACTCATCTTTATTGAGATAAACAATTTCGGTAATACCAGAAAAGTTATCCCATTTCCTCTCATCATTGAAAAACTCTTCAAGCCATATGTTCTTTGGGAAAAGAACCTTGAACATCTCCTCAATTTGTTGACACCACTCAAGCGTACCCTTAATACTACAAATAGCTTTAATTTGAAATTCGCTGTAGCGCGTATCATACTTTGGATCAAAGCGTTCATTAACGTCTTGTTTAGATGTGTGACCAAACTTATAGAATACTTGTTTTGTTCGCTTGTCGGTGAAACGACAAAAGTATACTTTAGCCATTAAACAGTTCCCAATGGTTTGTGTCAAAACGAAACGATGTTGTAATTCGAACGTTTTTTGTTTCGTTGACAACAGCGTGTAAGACATCATATCGAAGTGCAACTGGACGATTGATCTTTATCCTGTGCATTTCGATAACATCTTCGTAGCTGTATTTTTTATAGGGCAACCCATTACTCAACTTTACTAGTTGTGGATTGGCGTTTTCTTTTTCCTCATAAAAACAGGTAAAAGTTTCTTCACAGTTAAACACTGGCCAGTTAATTGCTACCTTTTGGTTAGGTGATGGCATCACGTCCGTGTGTGGATAGTTAGGTGCAACTGTTGCGGGCAGCACGCGTATTACGGCCATTGAATGGAAGTCATGTAAGCCGTGTCTTTCAAAAAGTGTTTTAAGTGACGGGATTGCATCGTATACACGAGCAGCTCCAACAGGGTTAAAGAACGTGCCTTTTTCTATAAAACCAGTTCTTTTAACAAAATGTTGGAGTTGCTTGGTGTAATCCTCAAACGGCTCATCCCATGTGAGGTAGCAATATGGCTTCACATCATCCTTGCCGTATTAAGGAATTCGCGACGAATTTCAGAGCGCTCCTCGGAGAATGCACCGCGTGTTGCAAGCGTCATTGTTGAAGAACCAACGTCCTGAATTCCTCGTGATTTCACACAATAATGCACACCAACGATGTATACAGCAACGTCAGGGGAACCAGTGATGAAGCTGATCGTTTCTGCAATTTGTTCTGTAAGCCTTTCCTGTACTTGTGGACGCTTAGCAAAGAACTGAACAATACGATTGAGTTTTGAAAGGCCTAGAATAGTGTCACGCGGAATGTAAGCCACAGTAGCTTTACCGTCGATGATTACAAAATGATGTTCGCAGTTTGATTGAACATTAACATTACGTTCTAGGACAAAGCTGTTGTTGACACCCATCTTGTTTTGAATACGCGTGCATTTTGGAAAATTATCGTAATCCAATCCAAAGAAGATTTCATTGACAAACATCTTTGCGACACGGTTAGGAGTATCACACAAAGAGTCATCACTTAGATCTAAACCAAGCGTATTCATAATTTCAGAGAAGTTGTTCTTAATCTTCTCAATCTTTTCCTTGTTACTAATTTTTACGAGATCATAGTTCATAGGGGTTTCAAGACCAACATTAATAAGATGTTGGCGTACTTGTTCACCCAACTGCGGATCGGTTTTATCCATTATTTCTCCTCAAAACCTCTATCGTAGAATATTTCTTCATGAGTGTCAAGCAGGTTGCTTGATTTAACAAGATAATCCATCGTTTCGATTATCTTTTTGTAGTCTTTATGTTCAACAAGCGATGTGTAGGATGTTTTTCGTGCATACACCATATCTTCATACCAATGAATATTTTTATCGTGTTGACGACAAAAGTCGTATAAAGTAAAACCATTTTCAATGGTAAAGGTCAGATATGTCTGAATTAATTCCAGCCCCATCTTACCTTGTCGGTTTTTAATCCAAAAATTGCAAACAGAGCATAGCCAGTCTTTGATATTTTTACGGGCTACGAACCAATCGGCTTTATGAAATAGCCAGTGACTATTAGTACCGTTCACAAGAATCACGAAATGATTACTTTCAGGATAAGCGGTTACTCTATGAAGTTGGTCCATTGTAAGAATTGGCTGACACGGTAGCTCGTGAAATTTGTTTTTCCATGTTGGCCTAAACTGAAACGGTATAGCGTTACCTGGTACGACTTCGTTGAGGAAGGGTATGCCCAGTTCTTGCGCTTTGTCATAACCAAACTTAGTACCACCCGACCGCGGTGTTGCACATACGATCATTTTTTATCTTCCTTAGGTGGGAAATCAGGAAATGATCCCCACGGCTGTCTCATTTCTTCTGACTCTTCCGGAGGACCTCCCTTATCGACCCACATCTTTGATATGACTGTAATAGGGTTGCCATTGACAAGAACATAGCGAATCTTATATTCACTGTAATCATAGGTGCCGTCAGGTACCCATTTAAACATACTAAAAGACATTAGGTTAGTCCCATAATCTTCCTGATATTAGTGGCACTAATACCTGTTACACTTTCATCAAACGTCTCTTGCTCGATTGTATACCCGACATCTCGTCCATATGTAATGTTTGTGATGTTTGGAACAAGGATAACTTCAAACATTCCTTGATACTCAGGATCCAGATCACGTTTGATAAATTCTTTTACTTGCTCCGCTGTGAACGGATTTCCGGTTGTACCGTGGCAGTCTCTAATCATAATACAAACTTGTCCGGTTTTCTTAATAGACCGTTCAAACAAAGCTCTATGCCCTGCGTGCCAAGGCTGCCAGCGCCCAAGCATTTGAACAGTCGGCTTGTTCCAACTAAACGTCGGGCGTCGTTCATTATGTAAAATATGCTCGCCGATAAAAGGTACCCATTTTTCTGCGTTTGTTTCTGTAATTCTAAAATCATACACATCAGGAGGAACAAACATTTTATTTGTATCTTGGTACTTACTAGTACCAATCGTGTCCATCCAAATTACCCAGTCAGCTTTAAAGTTATGACGCATCTCAGGCAACGGAGCAATGAAATCACAAATAACATAATCACTTTTACAAGCCAAAGCAAATTGAGCCATTCTCAACGATTGACGAATTCTTCCTTCCTTTGAAAAATCCCAATCATTAAACTTTTTACGAATCTCATCTGCATTAAACCATTCAACGGTTGATTTGTAAAACAACGGAGGAGATTCATAATTAAGAAGTTTTTCTGTGGGCATAGTGCTAAAATCACTATGCGTCTCAATATACTCTTTTAATCGCTGTGTTAAATATGTCTTACCCGATCCAGGTAACCCCATAACTAAAATACGTACACTCATCACAATCCCTCGAACAAATCTTCATCCCATTCCCTATGGCCCTCTCTAAAGGCCATGTTACTTTGCGTTTCACGAACTTCCACACGGAAGCACCACAAACGCTTTGCCTCACTGGGTCCCCACATATCAGGAATGTAAACACCATTAACATATTTATAGAGCTGATCGGCTAATCCTTCACAGCCCAGCTTGGAAAGGATTGTTAGCTTGGCCAGCTTACGTCTTTCAAGCTCTTTGTAGATCTCGAGTTCAGGGTCATCCTGAGCTACGAGCAACGTATGATCAAATTGGCTTTCTAGAAAATGTTTGAGCTCTTTTAGGCCACCATAATCCGCAACCCAATTACGAACATCGAGGTGATCAGTTCCAAAATAGAACTTCATTGAGAAACTGTAACCATGGATCATGTTGCAATGACTGTCGGCTTTCCACTGCCTATATGCACAAGGAAATGCATCGTGATATTCTTTTGTTGAAACGTATTTGTATTGCCTTGGTCTAGGCCCGTATTGCGAATCCCACATCATTTATTATGTCCCCATAGTGTTTCCCCAGATGTGAACATGCACACGCGAGGAGTAGTTGTAACCACGCTTATATGCTTCTTGAGCAATATGAGCTTCTCCGATGTAATTAGCTTCGGTTCCTTTTTGAGCCTCGAGTGTGGCACCAGCACTCATTACCCAAACAGGATATGTCACGCCTGCTTCTCTGAATTTAACTAGTGTTGTTTCCAATTCATTCCATGACTCAACTGAGCCGTTCACGACAAACTTCAGTTGACCATGTGGTGAGAGGTCTTCATAGGTCTTTACGATCTCAGGCTTAATAGCATCCTCTGTTTTTTCTCCCGATGTAGTAAACAGTTTTGGTGAAACGGAAAAGAATACTTCACCCGGATAAGAACTAAAGTAATCAGAAAACTCCGACGTCAGTCCCTGTGTTCCGTTAGTCTCCCACGTCATGAACAACGGATAATCGCCTTCTGTCGCGAAGTGATCAATGATATCAATAGCAGCCATTTGTGCATGGCGCATCAAGGGCTCACCACCTGTAAAGCACATATGCTGCATTGTACCGTCAACTTTGTTAAATCTACCTTCTGGATTAGTTGGATGATACATTGATTGACGGATACGTGTGCAAATATCCTCTGCCGTGTGCTTATGCTGCAAATGCTTAAATTTTGCCGACCACGAATATGACGAATCACATCCATACTTCCAGACAGGAAGATCCTCTAGTCTTTTAATACTTTCAATATTAATCTCTTTATAGGGCAGAACATACGTTGAAGGATCGGTAGGATCTTTTTGTCCAAAACCATTGCACTGCAGGTTGCATAGAAAGAATCGCAGCCATGCCGTAGGGCGCCCAGTGTAATGTCCTTCACCCTGTATTGAGTGAAAGATTTCACTATAGGCAATCTTTTTATCCGACATTCTTTTTCCTCAGTTCATCATTAATAGAAAGGATTTTATTCCAGAACCCTCTATTGTAGGATACGTTGTCTAAGCAACGTAGGTCCTTCGGTAGACAATGGCCAGCAAATCCAAAACCATGTTCACCAGGTACTTGCAAGTGTCCTGGCCCAACGCGTACATCCGCGGCTACGCCTTTACGTACAACATCATAATCAGCTCCATATGCTTTGCACGTTTCGTACATGATGTTTGCATATGTTACTTTCAATGCAAGTCCTGCGTTCTGATGTAGTTTGATGAGTGCGCTCTCAGCTAAGCTACAAAAGTGTAGCATTGAAGGAGTACCATAACCACGCCGCATAAGAAATGCACCAAGCTCCTGTGTTAAGGCTATCTTGCCTCCAAGCACAACAATCCACGGTTCGTCCAAATAGTTGTCATCGCCTTGTTTCATGAATTCGGGGAAATGAACGATCTTCAAATTGGGAAACTGTTTTTCCCACAAGCTGAGAAATGCTGGCGAAACTGTACAGCGAATGGCAATCAATCCATCAAACTTTACATCATTTAATTTTACCAAACATTCGGTAATGGCCGAATGATCATGTGGTCCTTCAACTAGTGAAGATACACAAATGATGGCAAGCTCATATTTACTAAAATCATCAACATGAACCCCCTTGTATGGATCATGAAAGTCTGCGTTTGTTTCTAAAGTAATATCGGTGGCCATACCCACCTTACCTTTTCCAAAGATTACGGTCTTCATTCTATATCCTTTTGTTCACGTTTGTTCTGCCTATCTAAGATTTTTTTCTTGCGCAAAGCGCGCTGATAGTGTAGCTTATTGGCTCGCTGAGTATACACGACGCCGTCGAGGTAGTCAAGGTGATGCATGAAATATCTCGCGGTCATACCATCAAATACTTCAGTTTTTACTTCCCCATTTGGTAGAGTAAACCGTACTTTTATTTTCTTCGGTCTTTTTACAGGAACAATCAGATGTTCGTGCGTCATACTCATTTCATCAAGAAGTAGTTCTTCGTTTGACCTATCAACAATTTTAGGATTAAAGCAAACAATACCAGGCGTTGTTCTCAGAGCAAACACTCGATATGGCAAACCTACTTGTGGTGCTGACAACCCTAGGTATTTTGTTTCCATCAGTGTTTCATAAAGATCTTTTGCAAGCTCAATAGGATCAATAGGTGGATCCGAAAAACTGAAGGGCTCGGTGTTTCTGGTAAGGATTATATCATCAGGTTTAACGTGCTTAAATTTCATAATGTAATCATCCTGCTAAAGTTTTTGTGTTTTTCAAATTTAAGGACTCTCTCAAACTTATCAAGGAACGCATCTGTTTTATGAGAGATGACGAACACATTACTACCCTCTGTGAGAGTTTGTAGGATCTTTAGTAGCTCTTCGTTACCTCTTGCATCCAACGAACCATCAAACACTTCATCTAGAATAAGAATGTTGGTACTCGCACTGTTACGTAGTTTAGCTATAGCACGCCACGTAAACAACAAAGCCAAATCAATACGCGACTTCTCACCCTCGCTAAATGAAGAGTAACTAAAATCATCACGGAATCGTGATTTTATTTTCTCTTCGAAGTTTTCATTAAGTTCAAAATTAACGAAGAAGTCCATTGCCGCCAGATACTTGTTGATGAGTTTGTTAATGACAGGAATATACTGACGTATGATTTTTGTTTTAATACCAGCATCTTTTAACAAAACACCGGCCACATCATATACAGACTTTTCTCTAACTAACTTCTCTTTTAGCTGTCCCAATTCTTGCAACTTATTTTGTAGATCGATCAGTCTGTCTTTATTGGCATTGAAATCGTTGTCTACAACAAGAGTATCGATTTCTTTTTGTGTGTCTTGAACAAACTTTTCCCATGCAGCGACCTGGATTTGTTTAGTGGACACCTCATTTTGCTTAGCTGTTATTATCGATGTAATGTTAGTGATTTCTATCAGACGGGCAGAGATAGCAGCCAATTCTTCCGTAATCTTTTGTTTACCCTGTTGTATTTCATACAGTTTGCTACTTGTTTCTTTAAGAATACTAGCTTTATGTCCGTCTGCGATCCCTTGACGACAAGTGGGACAGTTATCATGAGCTTTGAAGAATTCTTCGTCTTTTTGTGCTTTTTCAAGGTTAATGTCAATTCGTCTAGAAAGCGTAAGTATTTTCTCCTGCCTTGACCGTACCTTGCTCTGATCGTTAATAGTACTTTGCAGTTCGGTAATTTCGTGTAAGAGAGTTGTTGCTTGGGAATTAGCATTTTTCACCTGTTCAATATAGTAATCTATTTGTTGTGTTTTTTGTTTAACAAGATCATCTTTGTTCTGCTCTAGTACAGAAAGGTGTTGCTTCTCAATATTGATCTTATCTTCAGTATTAGATATACGATAATCAACATCAACAAGGTTATTTTTATTCGTAGCGATCTTTTCTTTCAATAGTGTGTTCATTGTTGTGAACACCTGTATATCCAGTAAGTCCTCAATAATATCACGACGAGGTTGAGCCGCTAGTTGCATAAAAGGAACAAAGGATGCACTACCGAGAACGACAACCTGTGAAAATGTTTTGTGGTTAAGTTTAAGAATCTGCTTCTCTAACACATCCTGATAGTCGACCGACTCTGCGTCTTGATTCAACAAACTCCCATCAATGTAAATCTCAAACACAGTTGGCTTAATGCCACGACGTACTTTGTACGTGCGATTACCAATAGAAAAATCACATTCAACTAAAAGATTCTTTTCGTTTATTGTATTGACAAGTTGTGGTTTGTTAATCTTGCGAAAAGATTTGCCATACAAAACAAATGACAAGGCGTCAAGAATGGTTGATTTACCAGCACCGTTCTCACCGACAATTAATGTTTGTCCGTGTGTATCTAGTGACACTTCTGTAAATACATTACCAGTACTTAAAAGATTCATCCATCTCAAATTCTTAAATACAATCAACCTTCACTCCACATTCAATGCTTCTTCATAAAGCGTTAACATCAACGACTCTAGATGTTGTTTGTCTACAACATGATCAAGCTGTTTAATATATTTGGTTACAATTGTTCGTGTATCCTCTGCCTCACTAACTATATCTGTATCTTGAAGTGTGTCCATATGAAAATGATCGTCGACAACTTGAACACTGTACGCACCTGCTTTTTCAAGTTTATCAATAAACAGATCAAACATATACGGGTTAGATTTACTTCCTATAATTACCTTCACAAATGTTTCATTGTATTGTGATAGGTCGATGTTCATAACATCCATAGTCATATCATTATAATATAACTTGTGATGTAACATATATGGATTTTGCACGAAAGATAACTCTCGTGTTTCCGTATCAAACACATGAAATCCTTTTGGATCATCAAAGTCCGACCACGTAAGTTCATACGGCGTGCCTAAGTAATGGATATTCCCTCGAGATGATTTATGATGGAAATGTCCCGTATAAACTGCTTCAAAGTTTTTAAACAGCGACGGTTTTATTTCGCCTTGATAAGATACCCCCTTGTATAAATCAAAGCCGTCAATTTCAAAATGACCTACAATATGAGTTGCTGTTGTATTTAACAATGCTTCCCTAATATGAGCATCATTTTCTTCACACCACCAGGGCACTAACAAAAAATTAACACCCTCAAACTCGACCGATCGGCACCTATTGATACGGTGGATGTTGTGATATCCCTGTAACAAGAGGTCTAACGAGTTTACTTCATTGGTGTTTTTATAGTACGTATCATGGTTGCCAACTAATAACCATGACACAAAATCTTTATTCAAACGATCGAAGAAGTACTCACGAGCAAGTTGAAGGCTTTGAAAGTTAATATACTTACGACGGTCGAACACATCACCCAATTGAATAACATGAAGGATATTGTGTTCCTCAAGATAGGGAAAAAAGACTTCATTATAGAATTTAGCAAAGTGCTTATGAAAGGCGGCGCTGTCATTACGCGCACCAAAATGCACGTCACCCAACAACGCTATTTTCATTATCTTCCTCAATAAACAACTCAATACCCTTCTTTCTTTTTACTTTTTTCTTGTCAATGTTTTCCTCAAATGCCCTGATAAATTCAGATATGTTATCGGCATCAATTTCAAGCACGGGCATAAAGTCGTCACCGTCAGCCTGTTCTATAATCTCATTAAACACCATACTATTTTCAGCAGTTTTGTGTTTTATATAGACCTGTTTCTTTTCTTTTTGAATTCGTCGAAGAAATGCGAAATATATGATTTGTGTGAAATAAGCAAAAGGATTATCGGACTTGCTAGGATCAAAGTTATCAAAATAGCTAATACAGTTTTCGATTCCATCACTTATCATTTCCTCTCGATATGAATAATTAATAAAGTTGGGTTTGGTTGCGAGCCGCTGAGCGATAAGCAGGATACATTCCCCAACATAATTAGGAATTTGTGGTTTTGATAATCCTTGTACTTCAGCATTTTCAACGTCTACTTTGTACTGAAGAATGACTGTATATAATTGTTTATTATCAACGTAATGTGTACTCATGTTAATTTAATGTCGCTTTATCTGTTGGCATTGATTCAAGAATTTTTTTCATCTGTTGTTCTTTTTGTGTGGTAGACAAGGCTGATGTTAGTTCATTATCGACAATGTCTTCCGAGCCACTGAAGTAATCCTCCACATTGTCAATGTAGTAGTCAACGAATGCTTTACGAGCTAGAGCAATAGTCATGACGTGTCTCGTATCAATAACAACATGAGGCTCAGCAGTAAACATCATATATCGTGAAAAGGATATATGCGGAATGCCGCCCATGTAATAACGATAATGAATCTGCAGAGCTTTCATTAACCTTATATGTGTCTTCTGATCTTCAAGCAGCTCGCCAATCAACTCATTACCATCTGCTAGTTTAACTAAAATTATTGAGTTCATGAGTTGTCCTTTACGTTGATTGTATAAATTTTATAATCAAACTGTTCTTGATTATACATTTGAACTCTCTCAGAGAAATGTCGTATTGAAGTATTTTTGTACGACTGCCATGATATGTCGTCAGCTACATCGTATAATTTAGCTGACTCTTTTTTATCGCTTACTCGTAACGCTCGACCAATAGATTGTAATACTCGTACTCTTGATTTACTAGGGCTACCAAAAATTACATTTTCCAAGCTGGGAATGTTTATACCTGTTGAGAATGTTTTATAGGACGCAACTATAATTACGTCAGTATTTTCTTCTGTGTACTTACGTATATCTTCTCTTTCCTCACCCTCAACTTTACCATACACCATAAAAACTGATCTATCAGGATTCTGATGTTTAATAGCATTATACAGCAACTTACCATGCTCAACAAAATTAAACAACAGTAAAGTATTGTTTTTAAGGGATGATGCAAGATTTATTAAGAACTTATTACGAGACGTAGAACGTACAATGTATTTAAGTTCGCTTTTATAATCCGGCCTACTCTTAGCAAAGAGTTTACGGGTTGTTTCACTATAGTTGAGTACAAGCGCTTTTATTTGTAACTGTGCTACGTTCTTCTTTTGCATCATTTCTGATGTGGTTGTTACTTGTCTAACAGGGCCAAACAATCCCTCGAGCACTAACTTGTTTGTATTGGTACCGTCCAATGTTCCTGTAAATCCAAACCTATAACGACAATGAACTAACTGCTCCATTATACTTACAAGACTCTTTGCTTTGAATTGATGAGCCTCATCACCTATAACAGCACCGTACTTATCAAACCACTTTTTTGGTTGTTTGTATATACTTTGCCATGTGGTGATAGTAAAGTATGCATCTGGATTGTCTTTTGATTGGCCTTCGTGAATTTTGTGTATGAGGTGTTCGGGACACCCATAAGAAATAAAGTCGGCTGCCATTTGATGTACAAGGCTAACGTTTGGGGTTACAATTAAAACCTTTTCGTTAACATAATATGCGGCGAGCATAAAGATAATTAATGATTTGCCTGACGCGGTTGGTGATAACAACAACGCTCTGTTTCGTCTCACGCAATGTACAAATGCTTCGTACTGATAATCTCGAACAGTGTGTGGTAATTCCAACGTGGAGATGAATTCATTTGCTTTTTGATCAGGAAATTCATCCTCAGCAAAATCATCCAGGTTGTCATACTCGATATTGTATTTCCTATCCTTTGCAAAGGACAAAAGCTCGTTCAAAAGCCCAGTATACAATGTACCACGCATAGAATGAAAGAGACGGATCTTTCCATCCCACACCTTATTTTTAAATGCGGGAGAGAATCTAGCACCAGGGACATTGAATGTAAAGTACTCACCTAGTTCGTAGAGTATACCAGCATCACAAACAACTTTAAGATGTACGTCGTTAAGTTTGTGAATGCAAAGTGTTTCTGTCATGCACCTACCTTAAACCTCTCCCAATCGATCATGTTCTTAATCAAGAAGCCCCTGTTAGATATAGTCTTTATAACTGACTCAAGGAAAGATATCTTTTGTTTTTGAACGTCGATTCGTGCTTGAAGCATTTGTAACTCAGGATCAGCATCCGTGTAAATTGATAGATCGGCTTTGAGGATCTTTAGGCCATTTGGTTCCCAACCCCGCTCTTCAAGCGTTTCTTTATCGAGAGTACCCATGTAGTACTCAAATTTAAGTTTATAAAGAGACTTGTAATCGATCTCACATTTCTTGTATAGTAGCCCTTCATCAACTAGTATCTTATAATACTTGTGATGGAGAATAGGCACCTTTACACTTTCTTCCCCCAGCTCTGTCTGATTCATCTTTGCATCTTGTTCCCACATATTCATGATATCTTCAAATTTCATATTACAATCTTCTTATGTTAAACCTTCTATTAGCAAAAGTAATAGTAGCTGTTAAATACTCAACATCGGCAGATGTACTATCAAATATTATTGAAGAAAGGTCAACAGGGAAGCAATCAATAAAGTCAATTGTTATGTTTGGATTCATAGCACTCGTTAGGACCGTGAGTGTCATATCGGAGAAAATTCCATCACCTGAATATAAAGGCTTCGCAGCAATTGTTTGATATTGAGCGAAGTTATCAGGGAATCCTAATTGGTTCATCCAATCAAATATCTCGATATAGTTTTGCATGTCCTCATCTATCTTGAATGTTACTTCAAGATTTTGGAACGTTAGCTTGGTACCTGGGAAAGGTATTTTTGTGAAAGGAGTATCAACATCCGCTGTACCCAAAGATACGCTAGGAACTGTTACACTTTGTATAAAGAAGTTCAAATGCGGTAGCTTCTTTATGACCAGTTTGTAGCCAAGTGGTGAAAGAAAGTTTGTGTTCTCTGGTTGGTTGGTTAAAGCAGTCATTGCGTATATTCCATATGTGTGCTATAAAATATTTATGCAATAAAAAAGGGACGCCGAAGCGTCCCTTTGAAAAAACTCTGCCTTGTTGTTTTTCTTTTATAGCAGGTTTTGAACAAGTGTACGACGATAGTACACGTTGCTATCTTTGATCATAGCACCAAGGTTGGTACGTGTCAGGCCTTGTGCAAACGGATTTGCAACCATGCCATAACGTGTCTTGAAGCCGATCTTTGGTGCGAAGCTGTCTTGATCAACAGCACGAACCATTTGGAGAGGAACATATGGGCAGTAGAAGATACCAGCATCGAAGGCGCTCGAGCCTTTGTAGCCGATAGTCATATAGTTGCCTGTTGCATATGGATCGATATAAACACGCATACGACCGTTCAGAACACCAGCGAACGTATTACCCGTGTCATCGATTTGGAGGTTGTTGCTGTTAAGAGCAGGCGTGTAATCAAGAACACCAGCCATCTGAAGAGCAGATGCAACATCGCTCGAGCAGATGATGATGTTACCTTTGCCACGACGTGTGTCTTTGGCAATTTGGTTAGCTTCACGCTCGATCTGGAACATCAGACCTTTGAACTTCTCAACCGACCAACGACCGTTTGCATCAACGTCAAGGTCGAAGATACCAGCTGTTGTGGTACCAGACGAGCAACCTTGTTTTGCTGTAACGTTGATTGTACGAACAACTTCACGGTTGATCTCAGCAAGAATCTCACCAGTAAGAATATTGGAGAGCTCTGTCTCTGCATCAAGACCATGAATTGCTTTAAGGTCTTGTGCAAGTTCCATCGTGTACTCAGCCTTCAGAGCACGCGAAACTGCCGTAACCGTAACTTTGTCGATCGTGAAACCCATCTGTGGGAAAGCTGTGTTGCTATCTGTTCCCAGAGCTTCTGCTTGTGCTGTCGACATACCTTTTGCAAAGTTGTAAACACCTTGCTCTGCCAAGTTAGCTGTGACAGAAGTGTTGCCAGGAACACCACCAACGTGCTTAAGACCAAGTGTATTTGCACCAGACACAACAGACGAGAACTCTGTGTTAACTTCGTTGTAGAATGTCTCAGCAACGTTTGCAGATGTCGTGTTACCATACTGCGAACGCATTGCAAAGATCAGACCTGTGGGGCCAGTCATTGGCTGAACGCCACAAATGTCATAAGCGATAAGGTTAGGCATTGCCCGACGAACAAGGCTAATAAGCACTGGATCGAAAGTTGCAATGTTACCTGCGCCACCAGCTACACCCGAGTTGATAGGAACTGGCGATTCTGCAAGGAACTGGCTACCAGGAGCCTGACCACCAGCTTCCATAAGAGCTCTTTCTGTGTTCTCAAGCAACTGTGCCACGACGGAGCGCTTATGGCTATTATCGATCTTAGGAAGATCGTCGTGGTTCAATACAGGAGCCCACTTGTTTTGAATTTCTTCATTAAGGTACATTTTTTCTATCCCCTTTTTGGTTTAGTTAATTGGATGTTAATTATTTATAAAGATTATTTTTTAACCGTTCTGGAAATAGCTTGGGCGTACGCGGACACGGGGCTATTGACAGTTGCTTTTGCGGGCTCAACATTTTCTTCATTGATTTGTTCAAGAAGATTTTGTTTTGCACTAGCTGGCTTATCGGTTGGGAAATAATTCTCTTTGACAATCTCTAGTTTCTTGCGATAGTTCTCAAGAGAATCAAACTCAACACCCTCAGCAAGAGCTACAAGTTTTTCTGACTGTGTAGCAGCAAGACCTTCAGAAACCTGAGCAATAATTTCTTTACGTGAAGATTCGATTAGAGCATTTTTAAGCTCCATATTCTCTTCAATTGCCTTATCGAGCTCGGCTTTCATTTCTTCCATTTCAGCTGTCATGCCTTCGACAACATCAAACTTTTCTTCAGGAATAGAAATGTAGCTTTGTTCAAACAAACTCTTTAAGTTGGTAATGAACTCTTCGGTGATCTCAGTACGAAGCGAGTGCTCGATAGCAACTTGATTCTCTTCCATCCACTGCTCAACCGTATAGGTCATATACTGATCAATCTTATCTGTCAGATCTTCGAAAATCTTTGCTAGCTCTTCAGCAAGAGCTGTGTTATACTGCTCTTCAAGATCAGCAACAGCTTCATTTACTTGTGCGGTAACAGCAGCTTCAAAAATAACAGCTGCCTTTTCTTTAAACTCTTCGGAAAGTTCTGAACCAGCAAACATGGCTTCTACGTCCTCTTTAACACTGTTGGGAGCAAAGCTATACGATTGGCCAGGGGTAGCAGCGCTGCCCTTCATACCAACAGACGCTTTATTACTACCAGCTGTGTCTTTCGTTGTTTTAACATTGTTCTCGGTACTGGTTTCTTCTTCACCTTCACCTGGTGCAATGTGAGCAATGGTGTTCATTTTCTCACCGTTGCCTAGATGCGAGGCTGGAAGAGTTGCATTTTTTGCAACAGGATCTGCTGTATGAGAAACTCCAGTAGCTCCGCCGCCAGTTTGGATCTTTTCATCCAATTGTTTTTGTTTTACGGTCATTTAAAAGCTCCTTTGACTTTTTATTTATTTATAAAATCATCTTTTCGTAATTTCTGAGAGAAACTGCTTGAATAAATTAATTGCAGTTTCTTCTGATATTTTGCGGCGGGCTCCACGATTAATCTCTTCTTTATACTGCTCGAGCTTTTGTGCTTTGAGAACACCGTTGTCCCAAATCCACTCAACGCCTTCCATGATACCTCGCACAAATGCCTCGGGTGCTGAAGGATCTGCAACGATATCACCGGCTGTTGCAAGGTAATAATCGTCCTGGACTTCCATAACTCCATCCTTACCCTCTTTCACGCTACCCATTCCTCTTGAAGAAATACCTAAATTGGCTCCTTCATTAATTAATCCTTTAACGATATTACCCATTGGGGTGTCAAGAACTTTAGCGCGGCCAACAATATTATTCCCTTCACGACGAAGAGATTTAAACATAATGCATGCTCGCTCTAAGTTGAGTGTCGGACCCGATGGATGACCTAACTCGCCATATGCTCGATTTTTCGAAACATATTGTTCGTTATATCTGTTCATTTCTCGTTCGAGTGTTTCAATTCTATACATCCGACCGTTCTTATTTGCAATATTACCTTGCATAATGATACCTTCGATGAACATGTTTTTCTTACCTTCACGTTCTTCGATAAGGTATTTGACATCTTCGTTAAGTTCGGTAATCAGCTTCATTTCTTTTCCTTACGTAAATGCTACTGAAGTAGCCAGAACTGCGACGTTCGATGCAATAGTATCTGCTGGTTGTTTTACAAAATATTCAATAGTGCCACCAGGCATTGTGCATGTGCCTATCGTACCACCAGTATTTGCTAAAGTAATAAGTGCGTTTGCTGACGCGTATATTCTTACAAGACTACCACCGCTGATAGTATTAGCGGTGGTTACAGAAATCTCTGAAGCAATTAATTTTACGGTCTCAGCCATTATTAACCTCATCAATGATACTCACGAGCTCGTCATATTCCTCTGCTTCGAGCATCTCGTTAATAATCTGTTTGCAATCGTCATCAACAGCTTCATATACTGCTTCTAATCGTTCTTTAACACTGTCGTCAAACATATTAAACAGATCAGCTTCTTCTTTTAATTTAAGAGGCTTGGGTGGCTGCGAATATTCGACCTCACTCTGTAAATTATCGTGCATGTCCTGAAGAGATCTGTGAAGACTCTTCATAGCAGAGACATGCCCCATATGCATATAGCCGCCTTTTTCTTTACTATATTCTGTTGGCGACATTGCTGCTTCTTTATGAGCATCAGCGTAAGTGCCGATTTTTTTCAACATATCTTTAACACCTGCATGATATGTTGCATATTGTTCGTGTCGAGCTGCTTCATCAAGTTCCTCAACTTCTTCAGCCACTCTCTTTGCAGTAGCAGTAGCAATAGCCATTTTCTTCGACTTATCCATACCTGGTGTCTCACGCTCCATTGCCTTCGCGATTTCTTCGCGTTTCTTCATTTCGGCTGGGGTAAGAGTTTTTTCACCGAGAATTTGTGTTAGAGTTTTCACTTGTTTTGTCTCATAAACAGCTTGATCTTGTTTGGTGTTATAACCATGTCTTGTCGTAGACCGATCATATGCCTTAATGTTTGAACCACGAAAGACATCATCTCCATTGCCATTAGCGTCGTCTGTCTTTTGAACAACATGCTTGTCCATGAAGCGCTTCTCGTCCTTTGATTTAGGAACGTACGAAGTAACTGAATCAGGCTCAATAGGAGCCGTTGGTTCAGCTTTGTCCGTCTTCTTTTCCAGCAACTGTTTCAGTGTCTTCATCGTCGGTTCCTTCGTTACTTTCAGCGTCTGAGGTTTCTTCTTCCGTGTCTTCCTCTTCTTCTGTTTCGTCTTCGTAGTTAAAATAATTACTTGCAATCTCTGCTTTCTTTGCACTGATTGCATCTTGTATCTTATCAAGTACTAAAGAGTTGAATGCAGCCTGAAAACCACTCGGACTCTCATCGTTTACGGCTCCAATCATATCTGCAATAGTAAATTGTTTATCAGTCATAATTCCTCCAATTATTTAGTTATTTTGATCACCAGGAGCTACGGAACTGACTCCGCCAGGTTGAGGTCCTTGTGCTGTTGTTTTTGCTAAAGGACGTGCACCGTCTACAGGCGTACCTTCTGCATCTACCTGCATCTGGTATAGGGGATCCTTCATCTCTTTTTTCACTTGCTTATTCATCTCATCGATATCATCTTCTGTTTGATACAGAACATGCTTACGTACCCAATCATTAGAGAAATATCGACCAATGTATGGTTCCATTGTCTGCAAAGAAGTAAGACGGTCACGAAGAATCAATGCATTCTTCTGCTCTTCATAAAAATTGTCCTTCGCATAATTGAAGGTGACTTTGTTCTGTATTTGTTCCCACTCTTCAATAGTCATTATGTTTTTTAACACTAATTGTTTCGAGAGAGCTTCAAGAAATAAATGATTAAACCTTGTTCTTACTCTATCAATAAATTTAGCAAACTTCATCTCGTCACGAGAGATCTGAGCATCTTGGTTGCCCAGCATAAATGTGTTATCTGATTGAAGACGTGATGTTGGAACATTCAACGACTCGTATAGCTTCTTTTGAAAGTATTCAACGTCTTGTAACTCACCAAGGTTTTGACCAGCCGGAAGAGTTGAAATCTCCGTACCTCTGCTACCTTCTCGTCTTGGGAACCAATAGTCTTCTAACATTGTCATAAATTTACGGTCATCGCGTATCTCACCTGTGGATGAGTCATATACGATCTTGTTTTTATGACGGATCATCATATCGCGTAGGTACTGCTCTGCTTTCATTTTTGGCAGATTACCAACATCAATATAAAATATACGACGCTCTGGTGCTCTTGATATTCTGTATATGACAGTAGCGTCTTCTAATGCTCTAAGCTGATTCAGTGGTTTAATTGCTTTATGAAGATGTGACAAAACAAGTGTGCTATTCGTGTCAGTGAGACCTGACGTGACGTGAACGATACTGTCGAGTGCAATCTTTAATCCTTGCACATTACTGGCAGTACCAACTTCACCGGCTTTGTTCTGGAATCCTTTTTCATTGTATATGAAGTATTCTTGTACAACTTCTGTCTGCGATGTAACAGAGTTTTTGTTACGACGACGTGTGACTTCACGTACTTTTCGCAGCTTGCGTGGGTCAATATACCGTAGCTCTTTGATACCATCGCCTGGTTTTGTAACGTCAATCACAACGTGATAGTACATTCGCCCATCAACATACCATCTACGAAATAGATCAAATCCCGTCTTTTCAAAACTTAATAAATCAAGAACATTTTCAAATTCTTGCGTTATTAGTTTTTTAATGTTGGGTGATAGTTTTGTTTCTTCCAGATCAATACTAACCATATCTTGATCTGGATCATTAATGATTGCTTCATTGACAACATCATCAACGGCACGCTCGACCTCAGGGTGCTGTGACATTTCTCTATATTTGGTAACAAGTTCAGCCTCTGTACGTGCTGCACCTTGCAAATCAATGTACGTACCATACGCACCACCTGCAGCAACAACAACAGCACCATCGTCTGTGACTTCTGGTGCAAATGTTGGTTGCTGTTTTTGTTCAACTTCTGGATCGACCTTACGACGGATCTCAAATCCAAACAGGTTTGCCATAACTACTCCATTAAAGAAGAGAGCGACTGACGTCGCTCATCCTCTGTTAGGCGCCACCGGCTGTGCCAGTGATACCGCCACTCACTTCCCACCAGTCATACTGGAAGGTAACCTGAAACTCTTCAATCGAATCTGTATCGGCCCAGTTCAAATCAATTGACGAAACAGACGAAGGATAGATGCCATTAAATTTATACGAACGAATAGGAACACCAGTTTTCGAAAACTGAGTAACTTCCGCTGTCGATTTATATAGTAGAGGTGCAGCAGCACCAAAAGATCTCAGATTACCCTGTAACGAATTAATTCTGTTTGACCATTCTTCCATAGCATTACGAATAAGGAAATCTTCATCATTGATGATTGTGACTGACCAATCACCGAAGGTTCTGTCACCAGCTAGCCTTACTTTACGACCAAAGTAAGGCACTTCGATAGTACCCAGTGTCGATTCTGGAATCTGTGCTGCGCGTACCATAAAAGGTACCTTAATGTCAGCAACACTGTTTGCAGGATTACTAAAAGTCACCTGGAAAAGGGAGCCACGTGCTCCCCCCAGTGTTAGCTGACTTCTAATTTCATTTACGTTGAATGCCATGTTTGTTCTCCTTTGTTCTTATTTATTATTAAAACTGACCGACGACTTCGGAGAACTCAACACCCGTTCTTACTGCAATAAAGTTGAGCTGGATAAAGTTAATACTACGAGCTGGCTTAATATAGATGTCACCTATAAACTCATTACGGTCGATAACTTCACCTGTATTATTCGTAGTGTCACACACGACTTTGAAATCATAGATGCCACGACGACCTTGTACATCACGCAGGAACGGTTCTACGAGATTACGGAATTGTGCTCGTGTAAACTCATCGTTAAACTCAAACAATGTGAATTTAGCAGCGGTCGCAATAGCTTTTTCTAGTACGATGAAGAGGCGACGAACATTAATGCGATCAAAAGCGCTTGGTTTCGAAAGTAGTGTCTTGTCGCCGTACAGAATGGTACCTTGACCAGGGAACGTAACAACTGGATTAACACCAGCTTTATACAGGATGTCACGAGCAGCTTGTCTTGGATTGAATGCTAGCTTAACGATATTCTTAATTTGGCCTCTGTTAAAGCCAGCTGGCGAGAACCACGCATCCCTTGTTTCATCTGTACGAACACACAAACCAGCTGTGTCGCCGTTCAGCGGAATCCAACGATATATATCGTTGTATTTGTCATATTGATATTTGTAACCCGAGTCTAGAACAGCATAAGATGTGCTGCGCAACACATTACGGAACTCAACGATATCATCTGCTTCATCTCCAGCGTTGTTGACAACATCGTCTTTATCTGGAGATACAAACACAACGCAGTCTTTACGCTTTTCAGCAACATTGTCGATCAAGTAATTAGCAATTTGTTCACCATGCGTACCACCACGCGACTTGCCTGTAAGAATTAACGATACATCGACATCCTCAGCAGATGCATAAAGATCGTATCCACCTAAGACAACACCGAGAGAAATGTTTGCCTCTGTATCCCCATCACGGCCACCTTGGAAAGAAAGCGTGACAGGTTTTGTTGCTGATGGATCAGCAAGTGTTGCTGCTGTTCCGTTCGCTGCACCAGTTAGATGATTCAGAACCCAGATGTAAGCAGACGACTGATCGATAACTGTTTTATAATAGTTTGCAGATCCATCTTCTGTTTTTGCATCACTGGCTCGAGATACACTACGGAACACTTCCAGGATTGTACCTGGAACACCTGTGAATTCACCGTCTTCGTCTGCAACGATAACATGCAGTTCGTCATCCGCGCTTGTGTTACCAAACGAGGCCTGATAGGTAGATTGACCAGGTGCTGTATCAACAGCGTTCCAGTATTCCCACTTACGTGTCAACGTGCTCGAGCTGACGTTTTGAGATAACCCATATACGTCCTCAAACGACACTGCAAACGATGCAACTGTGGCTGAGTTTGAAACCGCGCCAACACTTGTTACACGCATGTATTGGATTCCGACTGTACTGTTTCCTGCTTCAACAATATCACCAACCGTGATACCGCTGGAGATTGTTGTTGCATATGCGACTGTGTTTGCAATCGTTCCACTAGAGCCAACAGTAATAGAAACTGTTGCGCTGTTGCTACCAATAACAAAAGCAACATTACTCACTGCACTGATGTAACTTGCAAAACCGTTGTTTGCAAGATCGTATGTTTTTGAATAGGCATCGGAGCTTGGGCAAACAGAAATTTTCAACGAATTACCTAGCTTACCTGGCCATCTAGCAATGTACTTAACATCGGTATCACCAGACGACTGGATAGAATCGGATTCTGCATCCCAATGGTCTTCATTTTTAACAACATATAACGCATTGTCGGTTGATGTGTCGCCATTAGCGTCCGACCAATCAGAAACGTTTGCTGAATTAGCAATAGCGTTACGGCACACCGTGTTTGAATTTGTTGATGTTGTGTTTGCAACTCGTGTTAAGTACAGTTTATTTCCATAAGCAAGAAAATTTGCTGCTGTAAAAAATGTCTCTGCGTTATGATTTGTAGGCTTTCCGAATCTAGCAACTAAATTGATCTCTGAATCAACCAACACACGAGTACCGACAGGACCCCAACGAAACACGCCGGCAAGGGCACCTTCGGTTGTAGATACTGCGGGGACGACCGTTGTTAGGTCAATTTCAGTGACGTTTACGCCAGGACTGACTTGAAATGGCATGACTATTCTCCCCTCTGAGGTTTTTTATTTGTAAAGATTAAGATAATCGATGGTATTTATAATTTTGGGGATTCTAATTTTAGTGGAACGCGGCGTCATGCTTTGACATCATTCGTGCGTCAAAGTCATCATCGCCAGCAAAAATCCATGAATCGTCGTTCTTCTTCGCTGCAATTACTAGCAGGTCTACTGCTTCGCCTCTATCAATAATACCGATAGGCATCATACTTTCTTCTAACGCGGTCTCTGTTTCTTCTTCTAACTTCTGTCGTAAATCAACACTTGTTAATTCCTTGACATATGTTTGTCCCATTGCCCACGCAAATAGAACACAGCACATCACTAGGTCATCATGACCTTCCTCCGCTTCGTAACTCTCACCAATATTTACAAAACGAAATAATTCATACAAGACGCGGTCATCGTTAATGATGAGTTTATCTGACTCAACTTGTGTCTTCAGTCCCATACAACCAATACGTTTGACTGCTTTTGTTGTTCGAACACCAAGTCTTGTTTGTTGCCCAAACCCAGGTGATATTACTTGGCCGCTACGACCATTATTAACTGTCGTGAGAATGCCTTCATATTCCAGATCGTGTTGGAGTATGTTTGCAATCTGTTCACCAATATCATTTGTCTCAACAAGTACATAAGCGTTGTTGTAATGTTTCGAAAGCTGGAAAACAATATTTGGATACAACAGAGGTGAAACCATATTGTTTTTATATGTGGCGACAATCCGATATGGAAGTTCTGACACATCAAAGACAATGAACGCAGAATAATCTCCCTCTACGCCACGAGCCGTATCAACAACCGTGAAGTATTGTCGACCTGCAATAGGCTGCGCATAAATTCGTGTGTCGGGGTTACTTAAAATTGGCTGAATCGATCTTAAAACTCTTAGCTTTGTTGCACTTATCAGTGTATGCGATGAACCAATGAATTCACATTCGAACTCGACGCGGAATTGATCTTCAGATGTGTTACGTATCGTTTCTTGTTTCCACTTCTCATCACGACCTGGCATCTGACTCCAGTGAACGTCAATACGCGTGTAGTCGTTCTTACCTTCCTCGCTGTCGACCCATAGTTTGTAGAACATGTTCAAACCATTGGGTGTGGATGTGATTAGTACTTTGGAAGTAGTACCAGATGAGATGGTAGGATACACAGATGCAAAAAAGTCTTCTTGCATATTGTTTTCAACGAACGCAAACTCATCCAAATAAACTAAGTTGAACGATCCACCTCGTATAGCTGACGATGATGTTGCAGAAGCTAAAATTTTAGATCCGTTTTCAAGCTCAAGATTACCTTTGTTCCATTCAACAATACCTTGCTGAATCCACTTTGGTAAATGTTCATATGCAAGTTGTATACGTGAAAGTATTTCACGAGCTTGTTGGAGCTTATGAGCAAGGATAGCTACGCTATAGTTCTGATGGAACAAAACATACCACAACATAACACCTACGATTGTGGTTGTCTTACCGCACTGACGCGGCATCTTACATATTACAAAACGATCCTCAACGGCAGTCTCAACAATATTACGTTGATAATCATACAGGTTAAAATTAACCAGACCTTTATCTATATTAACAATCTTAACATAGGTCTCAACAAAGTAAACAGGATCTTGAGCACACCTCAACCACTCCCGAACTTGATCAGGTGTCCAAGCAATTTTTACATTTGATCTTTTTAAATTTTGATTACCTAGATACGAATCACCCAGCTTGCTCATTTTGTTTCTTTATTAGTTGCTGGAGTTCTGCCGTACTACCAACAAATAAGTTATTATTCACTGTTGTTGGGGCAGGTCCAATACCAGTCAAGTCTTTCTTTCGTTTTTGCAATTCAAGTAAGTCCTTGTTTGCATCTGCAACAGTTTTCAACAAAGTTGCAACAACCTCATATGCCCTAGGATGTTGGGACATGCCTGCGACCGTTACAATATCAGCCAACGCAGTCTGCCCTTGCTCAATGGCATTAATTAGATTTGTCCTTGCAAACTCAAAATCATCAACAACTTGGTTGTCTTCAAATCGCTGAATAATTGGCGATGATGGTGCAAGTGGTGTTATATCAAGAGCATTGGCTATGGGGTCATTATTCATTTGGATTAGTCACTGTAACAATATAACCATAATTATCATCCGACTCAATTAAATCAATAGAGACTGTCGCAGCACTGTTGGTTGTTGGTGAACCATTTGCTAGCAGGCCAGGCCGTACATCGACACTTGAGAGATGAGTGTTAGGTGAAGATGTGTAGTCATAAATGTTTGTATTTGCAAACTTGATAATACCTTGCTTTCTTATTGGACCTAGAATGTAAACCTTCATAGTAAAATCTAACGTCCAAATAATTGCGCGTCTGTTTAAAAAATCCCCCTCATAGTCATCCATACAACTAACTCGATCGAGAACAACAGGGATGTCAGCGACATAATCCATTTCTGGTATCAGTTCGACAGAAGTCGTCCACTCTGGTGTAAAGAAAGGTAGTATCTGCTCGACTATGTTAGCACCTTCGTCGGCATTCTTTGTAATGACAGACAATGTAAAACTTATATCATAAGGAACAGGATTGTATTGGTACTTCAACTGATTTGGATCGGTTGTATCTTTCACAACCCTCTTACCAATTGTGTTTAGCTTACGATTTGATGCATATTGCAACGACGTCATTTCGAACGTCATTCGTGGTAATGTTATAGAAGGCATTCTATTCAAATCTGGATCAGCCAATGCCCGTGCAAGCACCTTTTCACGTGGTCCATATGTGATAGGTACTTTAATGGATGTTCTCATATCT